>Ga0114974_10000237_pt1 | contig 48431 bp, 40 predicted proteins | sample S_130206_EF_Meta_FD_87318 | JGI IMG/M metagenome (GOLD analysis project Ga0114974, IMG submission 87318) | Freshwater microbial communities from Lake Simoncouche, Canada to study carbon cycling - S_130206_EF_MetaG | ecosystem: Environmental > Aquatic > Freshwater > Lake | place: Lake...
CGTCGGCCTGGTTTCATCAGCGCGGTCCAGCGATGGCCGTCCAGCCGCTTGAGCAGGGTCGCCTCAACGGCCGTCACATGCTCGCCGCGTGTTCGCACGCCATTCAACCGAGCCGCAATCACCTTGGTGTCGTTGAACACCAGGGCGTCGCCAGGCTGCAACAGGCTGGGCAGATCACTGACCGTCAGGTCCGCCAGCGTCCCGTCCGCCGTTACACCCAACAGCCGGGCGCTATCGCGCGGAACCGCGGGCCGCAGCGCGATCCGCTCATCGGGCAGGTCAAAATCGAATGACGACAGCTTCATCGCCCCCGCTGGGCCATGCCCTTAGGCGAACGTCAAGACGCCACGTGCTAAGTTTGCCGCATGCGGTCTCAGTCAAAACCGCTGCTCTGGCTGGCCATCACCCTCGGTGCGGGTTGCGCGACCACTGATCGCGGCCCGAAGCGCCCGCGATCAGTCTTGAGTGAAACCTGAGTTGACTTTGTAGCGGTCGCTATTTCGGAGTTTTGGGCCTGAAAACGCGACAAAGCCCTTCACGACGCCCATCATCGGGCAGGCGTGAGGCTCTCTTAAAGCAAGCTGAAACCGGCCCCGAAACCGGGCCGTCAGGCCGGTATAACGGCTAGAGGTCGGCTTCGACCTTCATCGAGGTGATCTTGCCGGGCGTGCGCGGCGGCTCGCCCTTGGGCAGGGCGTCAACATGCTCCATGCCTTCCGAAACCTCGCCCCAGACGGTGTATTGGCCATCAAGGAAGCTGGCGTCGTCGAAGCAGATGAAAAACTGGCTGTTGGCACTATTGGGATCGTTGGTGCGGGCCATGGAGCAGACGCCGCGGCAATGCCGATGGCGGCTGAACTCGGCCTTCAGGTTAGGCTTTTTAGACCCGCTCATGCCGGTGCCGGTCGGATCGCCGCCCTGGGCCATGAATCCCGGAATCACGCGGTGAAAGACCACCCCATCATAAAAGCCTTCGCGCGACAGCTCCTTGATCCGCGCCACGTGGCCGGGGGCCAGGTCAGGGCGCAGGCGAATCGTCACCGGGCCGCCGTCCAGCGTCATGATCAGGGTGTTCTCGGGGTCGTCGGCCATGGCTGCCTCCACAAAATGTTCGCAGCAGTTAGCGCACCTCGACCGGAACGTCGACCGAGCAAGGCCGGAAAACCAGCCCGCGGTCGACAAATATCTCGTTCATCCGTGCCTTGAACCAGGCGCTCTTGGTATCCACCACCCGAATTTCTGGTCGGTCCGCTGGCGGCATATCGCTGGCAACCTGCACCTTGGTCAGGGTATCGCGGGGCGGTGCCACGGGCTCGCCGGTCTTGATCGACTTGACCACGTCCAGGCCCACCAAAACCCGGCCGTAGCCGGTGTAGGTCTTGTCCAGGCTAGGATTGTCATTTCGCATCAGGAAGAACTGGCTATTGCCGCTATCGGGATCGCCGTTTCGGGCGGCACCAATTACGCCGGCGCAAAAGGCGGCCCAGGCGGCGACCTTTTGATCCGCGTTTAGCGGGGCCATCATCGACAGCTGGCTCCAGACCGGCAACGAGCCCTGATAGCCGGTTTCCGTCGACACCACGGTTCCGGCCGAGACGAAATCGTCGCCCGGTGCCCGGCGATAGGTGAACTCGGCCTTCAGATTGGGCAGGTCGCTGCCGCCGGTTCCGTCGTTCTTCGGATCGCCGGTCTGGTCCATGAAGCCATCGACGACGCGGAAGAACTCCAGCCCGTCATAGAAATGCCGGCGCGCCAGGGCCTTAATCCGCGCCACCTGGGTCGGAGCGGCGAATGGGGCCAGTTCAACCACAACCCGGCCCTTACTGGTGTCGATCACCAGAAGGTTATCTGGATCGGGCGTGCGCCAGTCATTAGCGCCGGGCGGGGAAGGCGGCGGCGGCGGCGGCGGGGCCAGCGGCAGGCGGCGGTTGATCTGGGCGAAGACGTCTCCGGAGCCGGCCAGCAAGGCCAGGGCGGTTAGGGCCAGCAGAAGCCGTTTCATGGGTGCCTCGCCCTTTCCATCAGCCGCGCGGCGACGGGCTTGGACACAAAGCTGGAAATATCCCCGCCCAGCACAACGATTTCCTTCACCAGCCGCGAGGCGATGGCCTGATGGCGCGGATCGGCCATCAAGAAGACGGTCTCTATATCGCGATCAAGCTGCTGGTTCATCGCCGTCATCTGGAACTCATATTCAAAGTCGGCCACGGCGCGCAGACCACGGATGATCATCTGCGCCCCAACCTGCCTGGCGAAATGCATCAGCAGGGTCTCGAACGGCAAGACCTCAATGACCGCAAATTGTGTCAGGGGCGCGGTCTGCTCCTCCAGCATGGCCACCCGCTCCTCCAGCGAGAACATCGGGCCCTTGCCCGCGTTGATGGCCACACCAATCACCAGCTTATCGACCAGCTTCACTGCCCGCTGGACGATATCGAAGTGGCCATTGGTCACCGGGTCGAAGGTCCCCGGATAGAGGGCGATCCGCTGCATTTGCTGTTCCCCCGTAAGGTGCCAGGCCTACGTCGCACCTGGCTCTGGAGCGTCTTGCGCCGCCCCTTCCGCATCGTCATCGCCAGACCCAGCTTCCGCCAGTCGCTCGACTGATACCACATGCTCGTCTTGTGCGGTGCGGAAGACAATAACGCCCTTGGTATTTCGCGCCGCTGTGCGGATAAGGCCCACCGGGCAGCGGATCAATTGACCCTGGTCGGTCACCAGCAGCAGTTCGTCACCGTTCTCAACCGGGAAGGCCGCGACCAGCTTGCCACCCTTACGGGTCAGGTCCTGGGCCAGCAGGCCATGACCGCCGCGACCGGTGCGGCGGAAATCGTAGGCGCTGGAACGCTTGCCAATGCCTTCCGACGATAGGGTCAGGATGAATTCCTCGGCCGCGCCCAGTTCGATCAGGCGCTCAGGCGATAGATCCGCCGCCCCTTCGCCGTCGCCCTCGTCGTCTGGCGAGGCAACGACCTCGTCGCTTTCCTCGCCAAGAGCCCGCTGCTGGGCGCGTGACCACTTCAGATAGCCCGCCCGCTCGGCCGGCGTTGCCTCGATACCATGCAAAATGGCCATGGAAATCACCCGATCCCCCTCGGCCAGCCGAATGCCACGCACGCCGGTGCTCTCGCGCCCAGCGAAGACCCGCACCTCATCGACCGAGAAGCGGATCGCCCGGCCCAGCGCCGTGGTCAGCAGCACGTCGTCACGGGCGTTGCAAAGCGCCACCCCAATGATGCCATCGCCCCCGCCCAGGCTTTCGGGGCTCAGCTTCATGGCGATCTTGCCATTGCGGTTGATATTGGCGAAGTCGCTCAGCTTGTTGCGTCGCACATCGCCCGAGCGCGTCGCGAACATCACGTCCAGCCGGTCCCAGGTCGCCTCGTCTTCCGGCAGCGGCAGGATCGAGGTGATCGACTCGCCGCTTTCCAACGGCAGCAGGTTCACGAACGCCTTACCCCGTGCATTGGGGTCGCCCAGCGGCAGGCGCCAGACTTTCAACCGGTAGACCTTCCCCACAGAGGTAAAGAACAACACCGGAGCGTGCGTCGAGGCACTGAAGACGCCGGTAACAGCGTCTTCTTCCTTGGTTCGCATCCCGGCCCGACCCTTGCCGCCGTGGCGTTGGCTGCGATAGGTCGCCAGGGCCGTGCGCTTCACATAGCCGCCGTGAGTCACGGTGATAACCATGTCCTCGCGGGCGATCAGGTCTTCGTCTTCAACGTCGGCGTCGCCGTCGACAACGGCCGTGCGGCGCGGCACGGCGAACTTGGCGCGAACCTCGGCCAATTCCTCGCGCACCACCGCCATGATGTTGGCGCGGTCGCTCAGCAGGGCCAGGAAGCCGGCGATGTCGCCCGCCAGACCCTTTGCCTCGCCCTCAATTTCGTCGCGGCCCAGGCCCGTAAGGCGCGATAGGGTCAGCGACAGGATGGCACGGGCCTGCTCTTCGGTCAGGCGGATATTGCCGTCCGCCTCCAGCACCGTCCGTGGGTCGGCGATCAGGTCGACGAGCGGACGCATCTCGCCCGGCGGCCACGCCTTGGCGGTCAGTCGCTCGCGCGCTTCGCTCGGATCGGCCGACGACCGGATGATGTGGATCACTTCGTCGATATTGGCCACGGCGATCGAAAGCCCGACCAACACATGGCCACGGTCGCGCGCCTTGTTCAGCTCGAACCGCGTGCGACGGAACACCACCTCCTCGCGATGATCGACAAAGGCGGTAAGCAGTTCGCGCAGGCCCATCTGCAGCGGCCGGCCGTGGTTGAGCGCCAGCATATTGACGCCAAAACTGCTTTGCAGCTGCGTGTAACGGTAAAGCTGGTTCAGGATCACATCGCCGGACGCGTCCTTCTTCAGCTCGACCACGATCCGCATACCATTGCGGTCGCTCTCGTCGCGCAGGTCGCTGATCCCCTCGATCCGCTTATCGCGCACCAAGTCGGCAATGCTCTCCACCAGGGTGGCCTTGTTCACCTGATAGGGAATGGCCGTGATGACGATGGCCTCGCGCTCCTTGCGCACGGTCTCGATACTGGCGATGCCGCGCATGATCACGCTGCCGCGCCCGGTCAGCAGGGCCTGGCGCGGTCCGGTCCGACCGATAATCTCGCCGCCGGTCGGGAAGTCGGGGCCCGGCACAATGTCCAGCAGGGCGTCGGTGCCGATATCGGGATTGTCGATCAGGGCCAGGGCAGCGTCGACCACTTCGCCCAGGTTGTGCGGCGGGATGTTGGTGGCCATGCCCACGGCGATGCCGCCAGCCCCATTGACCAACAGGTTCGGAATCCGCGCCGGCAGGACGACCGGCTCTTCTTCCTTACCGTCATAGTTCTCTTGGTAGTCGACGGTGTCACGATCGATGTCGGCCAGCAGGGCAGTTGCCGCCGGGCTCATCTTACACTCGGTGTACCGCATGGCGGCCGGCATATCGCCGTCGACCGAGCCGAAGTTGCCCTGGCCATCGACCAGCAGCAGGTTCATCGAGAAGGGCTGCGCCATCCGCGCCAGGGCGAAATACACCGCCACGTCGCCGTGCGGGTGATATTTGCCGATCACGTCGCCCACCACGCGGGCGCACTTAGAATAGGTTTTTTCCGGCGTCATGCCGCTTTCGTGCATGGCGAACAGAATGCGCCGGTGCACGGGCTTTAGACCATCGCGCGCGTCGGGCAGGGCACGGCTGACTATCACGCTCATAGCGTAGTCGAGGTAGGAGCGCCGCAGCTCCTGTTCGATGTCTATCGACGCAATACCGGCACCGGGGGCGCGCGGACTATCGGAAGGCGGGAGGATTTCGTCGTCCAAGCGCGATTTACCCAGGGAATCGGACACAAATTGCCCGCAAAACCTCTATCACCTGGAACAGGACGGTGCCACTTTCAAGGATCGTCGCATCGCCGAAAATAAGGAAAACCCATGTACCGCCTCCTGCTCGCCACCACCGCGGCTGCCTTCACAGCGTCAGTCGCTATAGCCCAAGCCCAGCCGAGCGCCGAGATCAAGGCCCCCGACGGCAAGGTTCTCGGTCAAGCGACGTTCCGCGCGGCACCCAGCGACGGGGTTCTGGTCCAGATCCAGGTCTCAGGCCTGACGCCCGGATGGCATGGGCTTCATTTTCACGCCAAGGGTGATTGTTCTGATCCCAAGTTCGTGACCAGCGGCGCCCACATCAACCATGCAGACATGCCGCACAAGCACGGCCTCCTGAACGCCGAAGGCCCGGACATGGGTGACCTGCCCAACCTTTTTGCGGCCGCCGACGGTACGGCCCAGGCCCAGGTCTTCACAGGCACGGTCGCCTGGGATGGCCCCGCCGGTCTTAAGGACGCAGATGGTAGCGCCCTGGTCATTCACGCCAACGCCGATGACGGCGTAACCCAGCCGATCGGCGGGGCCGGCGACCGCGTCGCCTGCGCTGTCATCCGTTAGGGCGCAAGACCCTTTCTATACTGGCGCGCAGCGGCGTTGTGCGCATTGGATAAAGTCGGGCCAAGCAGTCGCGCGTGGTTCAGATCGGCTAGAGCAGCGCGCCGCGACCGCGGGTCACTTCGTCATAGCGGTGCACGCGCGCCGACATCACGAGGCCAAAGCCGATCATGACGGTCAGCATCACGGTGCCACCGTAGGACAGGAGCGGCATCGGTACCCCCACCACGGGGGCAAGGCCCATCACCATGGCACCGTTAATCATCACATAAAGGGCGAACGTCGCCGTCATCCCTGCGGCTGACAGACGCCCAAAGTGGCTGTGGCTGATCGAGGCGATGCGCAGGGCCATCAAGATAATCGCCGCATAAAGGAACAGCACACTGATGCAGCCCAGGAATCCGAACTCCTCGGCGAAGGTGGCAAATATAAAATCGGTCTGCTTCTCGGGTAGGAAGTTGAGCTGGCTCTGCGAGCCCAGTCCAAAACCGCGCCCCATCAATCCACCCGACCCGAGCGCGATCTTGCTCTGCAGGATGTGGTAGCCCGAGCCGGACGGGTCGCTCTCCGGATTCAGGAAGGTTAGGATTCGTTTCCGCTGATAGTCGTGCAGCACGAAGGTCACGAACGGCCAAATCGCCAGCAGCACGCCGAATAAACCCATCCCGACCAGCCGCAGCGACAACCCGCCTAAGATCATCAAGCTCCCGCCCGTCAGCACGATCAGTACCGCCGTCCCCAGGTCGGGCTGGTGCGCCACAAGCAGGGCCGGCAGGGCGATCAGCGTGGCCGGGATCAGCAGCCGCCAGGACAGCTTGGCCATCTCGGGCGGCAGGCCATGGTAGAACCGCGCCAGGGCCAGCACGAGGCCAATTTTCATGATTTCAGAGGGCTGAATACGCACAGGGCCCAGGTCCAGCCAGCGCTGCGCGCCCAGCGAAATGTCGCCTTTCAGCTCCACCGCAACCAGCAGCGCTAGGCCAATCGCATAGACCGGATAGGCGGCCACGAACCAGACACGCAGGCTGATCATCGCCAAGACGATCATCAGCACGAAACAGAGGGCAAACCGGAACAGGTGCGGTGCCGCCCACGGCGTCCAGGACCCACCGGCGATCGAAAACAGCATGATCCCGCCAGCCCCAGCGATCAGGCAAAGCGCAAGGCAGAAGGTCCAGTCAATTTCCTGGAACTTGCTTATTGGCCGATCGCGTTCGCCAGGCCGCGTCAGGGCGCTCGCCGTCATGGGACCACTCCGGGAATGGGAGTCGAGTCGGGCGCTGGTGCCGCCTCGTCGATCGCGCCAGAGTCGACATTCGGCGCGGCGGCGGCGATCCCCTGCCCAGACGCCTCGATGCGTTTCACAATCTCGGAGTCCTTGAGCAAGGTCGTCCGCATGATCTCGCGCGCCCGCGGCGCGGCAGCCGTAGCACCAAAGCCGCCGTGTTCGACCAGTACGCTCAGAGCGTAGCGCGGATCGTCATAGGGGGCGAAGGCAACAAACCAGGCGTGGTCACGCAGCGCCCAGCCCAGATGCTCGGTCTTGCGAGAACCCGAGGCATAGGTGTGCGACTGCGCCGTGCCGGTCTTGCCCGCCATCAGGATCGGGCCCAGCTCAAGCGCACCGGAACTGGCCGCCGTGCCGCTTGCAGTTACCGCGGCCATGGCCTCGCGAACGAACTGCAGATGTTCTTTTGAAACCGGCAGGTCAGGCACCGCCGCCCCCGAAGGCTGGTCTACCCCGCCTACGGACTTGACCAGTCGCGGCAACAACGCCTTCTGGCCATTGGCCAGCCGCGCCGTCATCACGCAAAGCTGCAGCGGATTGACGTTCACATAGCCCTGACCGATGCCCATACTTGGCGTCTCGCCGGGGTACCAGACCTGCTGGTTGGCAGGCTGGTTCGAAAAGTGGGCCTTCTTCCATGCCCGATCCGGGACGACACCACGTTTCTGGCCCTCGATACCGAGGTCGAACATCTGGCCCAGACCGAAGGCGCGCGCCACCGTGGCGATCTTATCGGGGCCGCAGCTCAAGGCCGCCTGATAGAAGTAGACATCACAAGAGGTCTTGATCGCGTCGTGCATGTTCAAGGTACCGTGCGACTTGTCACAGTGGAACACCCGGTTACCAAACGGGAAAACGCCGTGGCAGGTGTAGGTCTGGTTCGGATCGAACCCGTTTTCTAGCGCCGCCAGCGCCACCATGGTCTTGAAGGTCGAGCCGGGCGGATAGGTGCCCGACAGCGCCTTGTCGAGCAGCGGCTTGCGCTCATATTCTGACAGCGCCTTGTATTCCGCGCCCAGCAGTCCGCGGACAAAACGGTTGGCATCAAAGCTGGGCGCCGAGACCATGCACAGCACGTCGCCGCTGCGGCAGTCCATCACCACCGCCGCCCCACTCTCCTCGCCAAACACCTCCAGGGCGCGGTTTTGGATGTCGGCATCCAGCGTCAGGCGGATTTCCTTGCCCTTGGTGGCCAGAATGTCGCCTTCCGGGTCCATCTTAACCACACGGCCCCGGGCGTCGACCTCGGCTTTGGTCGCGCCGGCGCGGCCGCGCAACGGCTGGTCGAAAGCGCGTTCTACCCCCTGGCGTCCAATGCGAAATCCCGGATTGAGCAGCACCGGATCAGGGTTGGGTCCTGCCGCCGCCAGATCTCGGTCGTTCACCTTGGCCACATAGCCGATCACATGCGCGAAGGCCCCGCCGTAGGGATAAACCCGCACCTCGCCCATGTCGGCGGTAACGCCGGGCAGTTCGGGCGCGCGCACATTGACGCGTGAGAACTCCTCCCAGGTCATATCCTCCATGACAGAGATGGGCTGTTTGAGCGCTGCACGCTTGATGTCCCGCTTCAGCCGCAGGATGCGATCTGGCTCGAGAGGCACTAATTGCGCCACCTTATCGATGGTCTTATCGACATCCATCCCCGGCTCGCGGGCCACCAGCAGGCGAAAATTGGGGCGGTTAGAAGCCAAATATACGCCATTGCGGTCCAGGATCAGCCCACGCGGTGGCGGAACCAGCTGAAAGTTGAACTGATTGCCGGCGGCGAGTTTCTGATACCGCTGCGCCTGGATCAGCTGCAGATAGGCCAGCCGGCTCACCAGGGCTGTCATGCCCAGGGCCGCGACCCCACCCATCAGGAAGGCCCGGCGGTGGAAGATCCCCTGCCGCTCGTTGACCTCGCTGAAGAAAATAGAGGGCTCTGACATCTACCGGAATCTAACGTCCGCATCTTCGAACTGATCGACGAGGTAATCAGCGAAAGAAAACAACAAGACCGTCGCTAAAAATTGCCACAACACGCCCACTAGGCTGGGGATGGCCAGGCTGTCCAACATGGTGAAAAGAAACCCTGCCAACATGGCGATTCCGGTCGATCCTGCAAACCAGGCCCACATCATCGACCGACTTTGGCCGCTCATCATATTGCGCATGAAAAGCACCGTGGCATAGGCGGCCAGCAGCGACAGGCCCCACAGCCCCATCGGTCCGCCCCAGAATGAGTCCAGGAAGAGCCCCAGCAACAGGACCCCGAATGGTGCCAGAACGGAGGGCCGGATGACCGCCCAGGCGAAGGTCGGGACCATGGCGAAAACCGGCTCAGGCAGTTGCAGCCCAAACACCCGGAACGGGGCGGCGAACAGCATGGTCACGCCGATACAGATCAAGGCCGGCAGGGCCAGCCAGCGCCAGGGATTAAGGGGCCGGGCCGCGCTCAGGCTCATCGGCGGCCGTTAAACTGCGGGGTGGCGGGCGAAATCAGCTGCGGGGCAGCCACAGTTGCCGCCACGGGGGGAGGCGGCGGGGCGACGGCCTGCACAGGCGTTAGGGGCGAGGCAGCAGGCCGCGTGACTGGGCGGCGCGAGACGGGTTTCGGCAAGGGCCGCGGCATCGGCGCCAGGGGTGCAACGATGGCCGTCACCTTCGGTGAATTCAGTGCCTGGGGCGCCTGCACGGCGGCATTGGGGCGCAACACCGTGGCCTGGGGGTCTTTGGTCGTCACCGGCGGCATCTCAGCCTCCGACAGGGCCTTGATGTCGGCCAACTGCGAGAAGTCGACGAATTTGATGATCTGTACGAAGTCGATCGAGGCGTTGTCTGCCGCCAGGGCAACGCGCCAATTGCCGAGGCTATCCTTCACCGCCACACCGACCGGCAGGCCGCGGGGCAACACCCCACCATCGCCCGAGGTCACAACCAGATCACCGGCCTTCACTGAATCATCGCGGCGCAGGTACTCCAGTTTAGGATTGGGCCCACCGTCGCCCGTCAAAATGGCGCGCGCGTTGGTGCGGTCGATCATCACGGGCGTGCGTGACGCAATGTCGGTCAGCAACAGCACGCGGCTGGCAGAATTGGTCACACCCACCACCCGGCCGACGAGGCCGCGTTCGCTCATAACCGGATTGCCGACATTCACGCCGCGCGAACGCCCGGTATCGGCGATGCGGGCATTGGCGAAAGGACCGCGACTATCGGCCACCACGCGCGCGGCCACTATCGGGATCGGCGGGTTGAGCTTCAGCCCAAGCAGGGCCTGATAGCGGTCATTTTGCTCTTTCAACGCGATGGCGGTGTCGCGCCAGCTACGCATTTCGTCCAGCTCCCTGCGCAGCTTGCGGTTTTCCGAAGCCGTGAAGAGATAGACGCTGATCCAACTGAGACCTTGGCCGGTCCAGCGGACGGGGGCTGCAATGGCCCCGCTAACGGGAGCGGCCACAGTGTCTACCGTCTTGCGGGCAGCCCCATAGGCCTCTTCCTGAAGGGTTTCCCGACGATCACTGACCAGCAGGGCGACAGCAATGACGCCCGCGACCAGCACGGCCACGGCGGCCGTCCAGGTCAGCGGGACCTTCAGTTCACCGAGCGGACTTTCGCGAAAGGCCAATTTGGCGCCTCCGATCGCACTCTATCAACCCTAGGCCAGGGTGGATTCGAGCACGCCCTTCATCCACCGGGGGTGTTCAAGTACCTTGCCACAGCCAAGCGCAACGCAGGAGAGCGGATCGTCAGCTACGGTCACCGGCAAGCCCGTGTGGTCTCGGATCTCGTGATCCAGGCCGCGCAACAGCGCGCCGCCACCGGTAAGCATTATGCCCTTGTCGGCAATATCGCTGGCCAGTTCAGGGGGGGTCGCTTCCAGCGCCACCTTCACCGCGTCAACGATCTGGCTGACGGGATCGGCCAAGGCGTCACTGGCCTGTTTCTCGGAGATGCGCACCTCGCGGGGCACGCCCTGCATCAGGTCGCGGCCCTTGATGTCAATCGTCAGACCTTCGCCGCCGGCCGGCGCGCGGGCGGTGCCGATTTCCTTTTTGATCCGCTCGGCGGTGGTCTCGCCAATCAGCAGGTTATGGTGGCGGCGCATGTAGCTGATGATGGCGTCATCCATCTTGTCACCGCCAACGCGAACGCTGCGCGAATAGACAATGCCAGACAGGCTGAGAACCGCCACTTCGGTTGTGCCGCCACCGATGTCGACCACCATCGAACCCGTCGGCTCATGGATCGGCAAGCCTGCACCGATCGCTGCGGCCATCGGCTCGTCGATAAGGCCCACCCGGCGAGCGCTGGCGTTGAGGCAGCTATCATTGATGGCGCGACGTTCCACGGCGGTCGCGCCGCTGGGTACGCAGACAATGACCTTGGGGTTCACGAAGCTTTTGCGGTTATGAACCTTGCGGATGAAATACTTGATCATCTCCTCGGCGACTTCAAAGTCGGCGATCACACCGTCCCGCATTGGGCGGATGGCTTCCATATGGCCCGGCGTGCGGCCCAGCATTTGCTTGGCCTCGATGCCCACCGCGTGCACCACCTTGCGGCCGCCGACATTACGCAAAGCCACCACGGATGGCTCGTTGAGCACGATCCCGCGCCCCTTCATGTAAATCAGGGTGTTGGCCGTGCCGAGATCGATGGCGATATCGCTCGATATGGCGCCGAACAGGGATGCAAACATCTATGGCCTTGGGGGTATATGCGCGCGAACGATAGATGCAGTCCGTTTGCACCTCCCTCATGTTGATTTCAAGGCTAAACACCGGCTCAGTTCAAACGCCTTAGCCAAAGGCGGTCAGGGCCACGCCCACAGCGGATGTCCCGGTGGCGATCCACTGGATCAGGGTCAAGCGCTCTGCGAACAGACGGCGGCCTGCCAGGGCCGCCATTGGTGCCTCGATGACGCCCAAGGCTCTCACCGCCGCTGCCGCCGTCATGCCCAGGGCGGTCAGCCACAGAACTGAGGCGCAGGCCCCGCAGAAACCAGCCCACAGCGAGCTGCGCCAAGACGCGGCCACGGCCTTCAGGGCTGCGGGCCGCTTCCAGGCCAGCAGCGCGCTCAATGCAACCGCCTGACAAAATTGCGTGATGCAAACGGTCGCCGTCGCACCCAGCATCGGCGTGCCGGGGCTCAGGATCAGGGTAGCGTGGCGATAGGCATTGAGTGAAAAGCCGAAACACAAGCCCGACAGCAAGCCAAACCCTGCACCCCACAACCCCTCGCCGGACGCGGTGTGGCATAGGGTAGCCCTAGACTCGGGCCAGGCTAGGGCTGCCAAGCCGCCGCTCGCCAGCACGACGCCGAGCCAGCCGTGGGCGCTCAAGGCGTCATTGAACACCAGCCAGCCCAGGATCGCTGTCATCGGCATGGAACTTTGCTGCCAGGCGGTGCCGATGGCAAACCCGGCCCGGCGCATCGCTGTCAGCAGGGCCGCCGTCGCCAGCACCTGCGCTACCGCGCCGGTCAGCGCCACCAGCCAAAACCGGGGCACGGGGTGCAGCAAGGCATGTGGCGTCAAAATCCAGGCACCAAGCGCCAGCAGGGCCGCGAACGGAAAGCCAAATAGGAATCGTACCAGGGTGGCCCCCCAGGGCCCCGCGTCGCCCATCATGCCGCGCTGAACGGCATTGCGGGCAACCTGAAACGCGGAAGCCGCACAGACGATCAGAACCGAAAGCATGCCGCTTAGACTATCTCGGCTCCACGGCAGGCGGCGGCCGTCGCAAGTCGGGCAGCAAGATCGCCGCCAGGCCCAGCAACGGCAAGAAGGCGCATACCTGATAGACCGTCTCAATGCCGACGATATCGGCCAACTTACCCAGGGCCGCGGCCGATATGCCGCTGATACCGAACGAGAAGCCAAACATCATCCCCGCCACCATGCCGACATTTTTGGGCATCAGCTCCTGAGCGAACACGACGATGGCTGGGAAGGCAGAAGCCATAATCAACCCGACCAGAACGCTAAGCACCCCGGTCCAGGCCAAGCTGGCGTGCGGCATCAGCAGGGTAAACGGCAGCATGCCTAGGATCGACACCCAGATCACGCGCTTGCGGCCAATCCGATCACCGATGGGTCCACCGACGAAGGTGCCAACCGCAACGGCAGCAAGGAACGCAAAAACATGCAGCTGCGCACTCCGAACCGACACATTGAACTTCTCAATCAGGTAGAAGGTGAAGAAGCTGCTGATACTGACCAGATAGACGTATTTGCTGAAGATCAGGACGAGCAGGACGCCCATCGAGCGCGCGACCTGGTGCTTTGATAGCCCATGCGTCACGGCCTTGGCCGGCGCGCTCAGCTTGGCCTGCGCCCGGTGGGAGACTTGCCAGGATGACACCCGCCACAGCACTGAAAACCCGATCAGGGCGGCCGCAGAAAACCAGGCCAAGCTGGTGCGACCAAACGCCAGCACCACGAAAGCGGCCATGAGCGGGCCAAGCGACGAGCCCACATTGCCGCCAACTTGGAACATCGACTGCGCCAGTCCGTGCCGCCCCCCGCTCGCCAAGCGCACTACGCGCGAGCTTTCCGGGTGAAAGATCGCCGAGCCCAGACCGAGGAAGGCCGCCCCGGCCAAGAGCAGCGGGTAGGTCGGCGCGTAGGCTACAGCGATCAGGCCAAGCCCGGTGAAAATCATGGCGAAGGGCAAAAGGCGGGGCACAGGCCAGCGATCACCCACCGCCCCCATCAACGGTTGGCAAAGCGAAGCGACGATCTGATAGGCCAGGGTTACGAAACCTACCTGGCTATAGCTGATATGGAACTCGGCCTTGATCTGGGGATAGAGCGCCGGCAGGAGCGCCTGCATCTGGTCATTCAGCAGATGACAAAAGCTGGCGGCAAACAGCACTGGGAAAACGGTCGTCGCCGCAGCAACGGCAGGCTTTGTCGTGGTGGTCATTGGGTATCCCCCGCAAGGCAGCGACTATTCCACGCCGCCCGTAAAACGTCCGCTCATCCCTGCGACCCAAAGGCCAAACCCAACGCCCCAGGGGTTCAGGCCTTTTTCGTTTGGACTTCGCTGGAAAGACCTATGCCCCCGCAATCGAGGGATGAGCGGTTTTAAAATCTATAACCCGCTGACCTTCAAGCCGGTAAGAGCGCTTTTTTCGCATCGGGCGATGAGGTTATTGAGCGCGTGAACATAAGCCTTGGCGGCAGCGACCAGAGTATCGGTGTCGGCGGCAGCGCCGCTGCCAATGCGGCCATCTTCTTCAAGCCGAACCGAAACCTGCGCCTGGGCGTCCGTGCCCTCCGTCACCGCATGCACCTGAAACAGCTGCAGCACCGCAGTATGAGGCACGATGGCGCGGATCGCGTTGAACACGGCATCGACCGGCCCATCGCCGGTGGCGTCGGCCGACTGGCTTTCGCCATCAACAATCAGGGTCAGTTCAGCCGACTGGCCTTCCGTCCCGGCCACCACGCGCAGGCGTTCAACCTTAAGCCGATCGGTCACCCCGCCCGCCAGGGCGTCGTCCACCAGGGCTACGATGTCATCGTCGTAAACGTGCTTCTTTTTATCGGCCAAGGTCTTAAAGCGGGTGAAGGCATCGTTCAGGGCGTTGTCGCCTAGCTCGTAGCCCAGGCCCTTCAGCTTGTCCTTGAAGGCATGTCGGCCGGAATGCTTCCCCATGACCAGGTTGGTCTGACCTTGCCCCACCGACTCCGGCGTCATGATCTCATAGGTGTCACGGTTCTTCAGCATCCCGTCCTGGTGGATGCCACTCTCGTGCGCAAAGGCGTTCTTGCCGACGATGGCCTTGTTGTACTGCACCGGGAACCCGGTGATGGCCGAGGTGTAGCGGCTGGCGCGCGTGATCTGTGTCGTATCGATCCCTGTCTCATAAGGCAGGGCGTCCTTGCGCACCCGCAGAGCCATCACAACCTCTTCCAGCGCCGCATTGCCGGCGCGCTCGCCCAGACCATTCATAGCGCATTCAATCTGCCGTGCACCGGCTTCTACCCCGGCCAGGCTGTTGGCCACGGCTAAGCCCAGGTCGTTATGGCAGTGGGTTGAGAAGACCACTTGGTCCGCGTTGGGCACCGTCTCGATCAGCCAGCGAAACAGCGAGGCGTATTCGGTTGGGTAGGTATAGCCCACTGTATCGGGGATATTGATCGTCCCCGCCCCAGCCTTGATCGCGGCCTCGACACACCGCGCCAGGAATTCCCGATCCGACCGCGTGGCGTCCTCCGCCGACCATTCGACATCCCCGACCAGGTTCCGCGCATGCGCCACCGAACGGCTGACATGCTCCAGCACGGCATCCGGCTCCATGTTCAGCTTGTGCTTCATGTGCAGGGGGCTGGTAGAGATGAAGGTGTGGATACGGCCGCGAGCCGCGGGCTTCACCGCCTCGCCGGCGCGGTCGATATCACCCAGGGCGGCGCGGGCCAGGCCGCAAACGGTGCTTTCGCGCACGATTTTTGCAATCTCGTGCACAGCCTTGAAGTCGCCGTTACTGGCAATCGGAAACCCGGCCTCGATCACATCGACGCCCATCTCCTCCAGGATCTTGGCCAGCTCGAGCTTTTCGTCATGGCTCATCGAGGCGCCGGGCGATTGCTCGCCGTCGCGCATGGTGGTGTCGAAGATGATGACGCGGTTTTTGTCGCGGGACTGGGCGACGGGAGACTTTGAGATCATGGCAGCGTTCTTTCGCGGAAGTGTCAGGGCAAGGTCGAGAAAAACCCCTGAGCGCGCCTTCCGCGCGTCGCTGCGCGGCTAGGCGATCACCCAGGGGCGACTAAGAAGGAGCCCCGTAATTCGAATTTTGCGCACGGCGCGTGTCATGTCGCCGATCTATCGATAAAACAGCCCAGACGCAAGCATTTTGCTCAAATACCAGACTCAAAGACCCTCCAGCGCAATAACTTTGCGAGAAGCAGGCCTATCGAGCACGCGGATTCTATGATCCGCCACATGCGGGAACTCGCTATCCGCCGCATAGTCGCGCGTCTTCAGCCATCCGGAGAACACCACCAGATAGCTGTCCGCGACAGTGTAGGTATCGCCCATCACGAACGGTCGGCCATCCGACAGCCGCGCCTCAATCAAGTGAAACTTATCAACCGAAACGTTGCGAGCGTTGGCGGCCAAGTCCTTCTGGATTGTGAGGTCATCCGTAAAGCGCGAAGCGCGGTACTGCATCGCCATGGCCACATGCACGGTACTCGAAAGATACGCATTGAAGGCCTGCATCTCGGCGAAGGCGAAGACGTCATCGAGGGGCGCGAGAGCCTTCTCAGGATAGGCCCGAGCAATATAGGTCAGGATAGCGGGGTTCTCGGTCAGGATGCCGCGATCGGTCTGCAACGCTGGAACGCGCGCCTTGGGATTGATCGCCAAATATTCAGGCGTTTTTTGCGCACCGGACTTCAGGTCCAGCAGCACAGGTTCAAAATCCGCCCCCGCCTCCTCCAGCGCGATGTGTGAAGCGCGGGCGCAAGAACCCGGAGAATAGAACAGGCGCAACATGAGTCCTCCCAACCTAATTGTGGCGAGCTAGTCCTTGGCTTCCCTGGCCTTGAGCCACAGCCGAGCGCCACAGCCCGCCGCAATCCATATAGCGACGACGGCGATCAGCGTCAGCAGATGCTTGCCACCGCCACCCTGCATCACATGCAGAGCCGCGCTGCCGGCGAAGGCGGTTAGGGCGATCTTGGGGATGATGCCTATGCCGGTGCCCATGGCGAAGGCCCAGAAACGCATCGTTGTGACGCCAGCCGCCATGTTGACGACGATGAATGGTGCCGAGGGCACCAGCCGCACAATCATGCTGGCAAAAAAACCATTTCGCCCGATCAGGTCGACAAAGCGATTGATGCGCTCACCCGCGAAATGCTGCAGCACCCGCGCGCCGAACGCCCGCCCAAGGCCAAACCCGACCAGTGACGACACCAGCGTACCGATCCAGCTATAGGCCATCCCGGTCACGGGCCCGAACGCCACCACAGCCCCGGCGATAAGCACGATCTGTGGCACGCCAAGAAACGCCAGAGCGGCGAAAGCGGCCACGGCCACGGCCAGAGCCCAGGGGCCTTGGGCCGCAGCCATCCAATGCTCGACCGTGGCCTCACTATCGAAGCCCAGCAGCTTGGCACCGAACAGGAAGATGATCCCCACCCCACCGAACAGCAAGAAGCCGACCGCGACCATGCGCCAGGCACGGGCATTCATGGTCATGATGAAGTCGAGGAAACGGCGCATGGCCGCCACGCCTCGCCCATCAGCGTTAAGGGGTCAAGCACGACCTCGGAAAACGACTGCACTGGGGCCAACACGCTCCCGGTGCAGAGGCGAATATATCACGCCAAATCAGGCTAGGGGACTGGTCAATCAGGGAACGCCGATACTAAATCCATTTCCAAACCGGTCGGTTCCAACGTTGCGCCGCAGCGCAGCGGCGCGTAAACTTCTCGCCTTCCCGAAAGGCCAGCTTGGCCATCAAAACTGCAGGGTCGTCTCCATGTTTTCCGAATCCGCCGCCCTTCGTCGCATCGCGCCTTCCGCAACCATCGGCATCAGCGCCAAGGCGCGGGCTATGAAAGCGGCCGGCCGCGACATCATCGCCCTCTCGGCCGGTGAGCCAGACTTCGACACCCCGGACAACATCAAGGAAGCGGCGATCAAGGCCATCCGTGACGGCAAGACCAAATACACCGACCCCGACGGCATCCCGCAGCTCAAACAGGCCATCGTCGACAAGTTCGCGCGCGAAAACGGCCTGACCTACAAGACCAGCCAAGTCCATGTGGCCCCCGGCGGCAAGCCGGTGATCTACAACGCCTTGGTCGCAACGGTGAACCCGGGCGACGAGGTGATTGTGCCAGCACCCTACTGGGTATCCTATCCGGACATGGTCATGTTGGCCGGCGGCACGCCGGTATCCCTACTGACCAGCGACGCCGACGGCTTCAAGATTCAGCCCGATGCCCTTGAGGCAGCGATTACCCCGCGCACCAAGTGGATCATCCTCAACTCGCCGTCCAACCCGTCGGGTGCCGCCTACACGCGCGCGGACCTACGCGCCCTAGCCGATGTGCTGCTGCGCCATCCGCAGGTCTGGATCCTGACCGATGACATGTACGAGCATCTGATCTTCGACGATTTTGAATTCACGACCATCGCCCAGGTCGAACCCCTGCTCTACGACCGCACCCTGACCATGAACGGGGTATCGAAAGCCTATGCCATGACCGGTTGGCGCATCGGCTACACCGCTGGTCCCGAGCCCCTAATCAAGGCCATGGGCAAGATGATCAGCCAGACCACCTCCAACCCCTGCTCGATCTCGCAGTGGGCTGCGGTTGAGGCGCTGAGTGGCACGCAGGAATTCATCAAGCCGAATGCAAAGCTGTTCCAGGCCCGGCGCGATTTGGTGGTTTCCATGCTGAACCAGGCCAACGGCTTGCACTGCCCCACTCCGGAAGGCGCATTCTACGTCTATCCCTCAGCGCGCGGCTGCATCGGTAAGACCGCCCCCACCGGCACGGTTATCAAGACCGACGAGGATTTCGCCGGTGAGCTGCTGGAAGCGGAAGGCGTCGCTGTGGTGCACGGAGCGGCGTTTGGCCTGTCTCCATTCTTCCGCATCTCCTACGCGACCAGCAATGCCGAACTTGAAGATGCCTGCTCGCGTATCCAGCGGTTCTGCAACACTCTGCGATAACAGGTGGGCCTTAGACGTCCGCCTGGCCAACATTGGCCCGACCACAGTCCGTCGGGTCGCTGATCTCGAAGATCCGACGGTCTTCGAGATCAGCAAAAGGCCTGGGATTAGCAACAGGGTTCAGGACAGTAGCCGCCATGAGCGCCGAAATCATCAGCCTGTCCCAGGCTCGAAAGGCCAAGGAAAAGACCAAGGCCGCCAAGGGTGCCGCTGGCAACCGTCTCAAATTTGGCCGCACCAAGGCCCAGAATGCGCTTGATCAGCTGGAAGCGGAACGCAAGGTCCGTAAACTCGACTTCGCCAAGCGCGACGCACCCAACGACGAATGAGCGAAGGCCTGCGCAAACGCTCCCTGAACCTCGCGGGTCACGCCACTTCGCTTGCCTTGGAACCAGAGTTCTGGGCCGTGCTGGATACCGCCGCCGCTCGTGAAAGCGTCAGCCTGGCGGTTCTGGTCGGGCGGATCGACGATGGACGTGAGGGTCGAGGGCTGGCGAGCGCCTGCCGGGTGTGGGCGCTGGCATGGTCTAGGGCTTAGGCTGCTGATACCTAACGCGCTGGCTAGGGTAATTTCAAATCTAGTTTTGACGCGGCAAAAAGGCCGTGTCGCCTACTCTGGAACCTTGAAACTCATTTGCAGCTTCACCCAGCCGCCGGCAGTCGGTGCGCCACGGGCATCACGTTCGGCCAGACGGGTCACGTCTGTCGACAGGCGCACGGCGGCCTGGCCAAATCCGTAGTCGGCAGGCGCTTCCGAAACGACGTCACAATTGCGTAGCCTGTGTTCGTCATTGACCTCACAAAGCACGGTGGCTTGGCCGTCCTTCGCAGCGCTGATCGCCGCCTGAGGATAATAGGCTTTCCAGTCGAACTCACCAGCAACCTCGGCCTGGGGATCGCGCAACATGCGGCGCATTTCCGTGGTCGAGGCCTTAACCGACTGCGCTTTCGCAACAGGCTCTGCGGTAGCACCCGTCGCGGCGGCGGCTGCAAACATCAGAAGTACATAACTTTTTTTCATTTTATCCACAGACAGTTGAGTGTGAGACAACAATCTGTCGTAAACAGTATCCCAACGCCTCGCCTGCGCAATAGGGCGAGAGAAAATCTCCTGTATTTTCGCTTGAATCCAACGCCAGCCGTCCGGCTTGCGGTGCCCTTGGCGGTGCCCAGCCGCCTCGGCACCACGCCGCTTGCATCGCGGAACAAAACCCGTACCTAAGGCCACATGTCCGCGACCGTTCCCGCCGCCGAGCCCGCCTATCTTCACGGCCTCAATCCCGAACAGCGCGCGGCGGTCGAGGCTGTGGAGGGACCCGTGCTGGTCCTGGCCGGTGCTGGCACGGGCAAGACCCGAGTCCTAACCACCCGCCTGGCCCACATCCTCGCAACGAGCCGCGCCAAACCGTGGGAACTTCTGGCCGTCACATTCACCAACAAGGCCGCGCGCGAAATGCGCGAGCGGATCGCCCACCTGATCGGGCCGTCGTCAGAGGGGCTGCGCTGGTTGGGCACCTTCCACTCGGTGGCGAACCAGATCCTTCGCCGCCATGCCGAATTGGTGGGGCTGAAATCGAACTACACCATTCTAGACACCGACGATCAGGAACGACTGATCAAACAGGTGCTAGAGGCCGCCGACGTCGATACCAAACGCTGGACCCCGCGCGCCTTCGTCGGAGTGATCGACCAGTGGAAGAACCGTGGCTGGACCCCGGCCAGTTTACCCGCCGGTGAAGGTGACCACTTCGCCCCCCTGCCCGCTGACAAAGACCGGGGCCGGACGTTCTACGCCGCCTACCAAGAGCGTCTCCGCACGCTGAACGCCTGCGATTTCGGCGATCTGCTGCTGCACAATCTGACCATCTTTACCTGCCATCCAGACGTGCTCGAAAGCTTCCAGCAGCGCTTTCGCTACATGTTGGTGGATGAGTACCAGGATACCAACGTCGCCCAATATCTGTGGCTGCGCCTGTTGGCCCAGACGCGCCACAACCTTTGCTGCGTCGGCGACGACGACCAGTCGATCTACGGCTGGCGCGGGGCGGAGGTCGACAACATACTGCGCTTCGAGCGCGACTTCCCAGGGGCCAAGGTCGTCAAGCTGGAGCGCAACTACCGCTCGACGTCTAACATCCTTGCTGCGGCCAGCGGCCTTATCGCCGCCAATAAGGGCCGGCTGGGCAAGACGCTGTGGACCGAGGGCGACGCCGGCGACAAGGTCGAGGTGCGGGGTGTCTGGGACGGTGAAGCCGAAAGCCGCTTAATCGGCGAGGAGATCGAGCGCGCGCGCCGCAAGGGCCGTCGCTTTAAAGACATGGCCATCCTGGTTCGCGCCAGTTTTCAAATGCGCGCCTTCGAAGAGCGCTTCATCATGCTGCAGATTCCCTATGTGGTGATTGGCGGCCCGCGCTTCTTCGAACGGGCCGAAATCCGCGATGCCCACGGCTATCTGCGGCTGATCCTATCGGAAGACGACGACCTGGCCTTCGAGCGAATCGTCAATGTACCCAAGCGGGGTATTGGCGAGGCCAGTCTGCAGCGGGTGCTTTACCTCGCCCGCACCCAGGGGGTTTCCGCCTTGATAGCATCTCGCAGGCTGGTCAATACCGACGAACTGCCAGCCCGCACCCGCACCAGCCTCGCCAACTTCATCCGCGACATCGACCGCTGGCGCGGCCAGCTCGAAACCCTGCCCCATGCCCGCCTGCTGGAAGCGGTGCTGGAGGAGAGCGGATACACCGATGCCCTGCGCGCTGATCGCGGCCCGACCAGCCAGACTCGCTTGGAGAACCTCAAGGAACTGGTCCAGTCCATGGCCACATTCGACACCCTCCAGGCCTATATGGAGCACGTTGCCCTTGTGATGGACCTGGACCGCGGCGCCGGCGAGGACAGCGTGCAGATCATGACCCTGCACAGCGCCAAAGGGCTTGAATTCCCATTGGTTTTCCTGCCCGGCTGGGAGGAAGGCGTCTTCCCAAGCCAGCGATCTATAGATGAGAAGGGCGAGAAGGGCCTCGAAGAGGAACGCCGCCTTGCCTATGTGGGCCTAACCCGTGCCCGCGAACAGGCGCGCGTGTCCTTCGCCGCTAACCGTCAAGTCTATGGGCGTTGGACGACCCAGTTGCCCAGCCGCTTCGTCGATGAAATGCCCGCCGCCCATGTCGATTCAACGTCCGAGACGGGGTACTATGGCGGCGGCCCTGGGATGGAAATGAAGACCAATCGGTGGGACGATCAGCCCAGCTTTAAGCCAGGCTTTGGCGGGGGATACGCATCTCCGGGCTGGCAGCGCGCACGCGACCGTGGGTTTTCCGCCGGCGGTGGCCGAGGCGCGCCGATCGAGGGCGAGGGCCGTTTGGTAGCGGTGTCATCCGCGGCCACGGCCACGGCCAGCAAGTTCACCCGGGGCGAACGGGTGTTCCATATCAAGTTCGGCTACGGCGTCGTCACCGCCATTGAGGGCAACAAATTGAGCGTCGCTTTCGAGAAGGCCGGCGAGAAAAAGGTCATCGATAGCTTCGTGGAGAACGCCGCAAAATCCTAAAGAATTGCTCGCTGAATTGCGAGCACACCGGATTTGCAACTCGGTCTAGCGCTCATCGGCCACAGCGCTGCGGCCAGGGTGTGGACTGCATATCCGTCGACCTGACCACCAGACCCATCAAAGTCCGCGCATAATTTTCGTGTCGATGGACGGCGAACCCGCTATCCCCCGCTTATGAGCCAACCGCTGCAAATCATCGCTAAAGGCCCGCGCGGCGCCGCCGAGGCCGCTGCCGCCGCCATCGACGAGAATCCTGCCCTCGAAGGGGCCACCTATTCCATTCTCGAGGAAGACGAGGACAAGGGCATCTGGCGCATCGACGTCTTCCCAACCACCGATGAAGAGGCTGACGGCATTGTTGCCTCGCTCAAAACCAGCGGCGGCCTCTCGGTTGTCGCCGAGCCGCTAGCAGATGCCGACTGGCTGGCCATGGCACTTTCCGGCCTGCCGCCAGTGCGCGCTGGGCGGTTCTTTGTTTACGGCGCTCATGACAAGGGCCGCGTACCAGGCGGTGCCGTAGCGCTGCGAATCGAAGCCGGTGCGGCATTCGGCACCGGCCATCATGGCACCACGGTCGGCTGCCTAATGGCCTACGACAGCTTGCTCAAAGCCCGCCGCTTCCATCGCGTGCTTGATGTGGGTGCGGGCACAGGCCTGCTGGCCATCGCCGCCGCTCGTACCGGTTCGGCGATTGTTCGCGGCACCGATATCGATAAGCCATCGGTGCGCATTGCCGGCGAAAACGCCGTCCTGAACCGCGCGCACGCCCGGTTCTACCATGTCTCAGGCCTTTCCGACCGCCGCATCCGTGCCGACGCGCCCTACGACCTGGTCTTCGCTAACATCTTGGCGCGACCGCTCATTAGCTTGGCGCAAGACATCCACGGTGCACTTCGGCCGGGCGGCTATGTCATCCTGTCGGGGTTGCTGCGCACCCAACAGCGCATGGTCCTCGCCGCCTACGCCTCGCGCGGCTTCCGCCTGCGCCACCGCATTTTGCGCGACGCATGGGCCGCGCTGGTGCTGGTCCGCCCCTGACCAAGCATCGTGCCACAGTAGAAATTCCGCGCGACCGGGCCTATCTCGTAAAACATGCGCCAAAGTTTTGATGAGACGACAGACCCATCCTACGGCCCACGGCACCTGCCGCTCATCCGCCGCGCCATGGCTGATCAGGGGCTGGACGGGTTCATCGTCCCCCACGAGGACGAGCACCAGAACGAATACCTGCCCGCCGCCAACGACCGCCTGGCGTGGGCCACAGGCTTCACCGGCTCGGCAGGTGCCGCCATGATCATGACCGACAAAGCGGCCCTGTTTGTCGACGGCCGCTATGCTTTGCAGGCCCCGGCCCAGGTCGATCAGGACATGTTCGAGATCAAAGACCTGATGGACGGTGGCGTTCCTGCCTGGATCGAAGCCACCGCCAAGGCTGGCCAGGTCCTAGGCTACGATCCGCGCCTGCATAGCCCCGACAGCCTAGCCCGGCTGGAGGCCGCGGCCGTCAAGGCCGGTGCCTCCATGATGGCTGTGTCTGACAATCCGCTCGACGCCGCCTGGGGTACTAATCGCCCGGCCCAGCCTGCAGCGCCTGTCGTGCCGCATACTTTGCAGTATTCGGGCGAGGCCAGTGCCGAAAAGCGCCGTCGGATCGGTTTGGCGATGAACGCAGACGCAGCCGTACTCACCGCTCCGGCCTCGATCGCCTGGCTGTTCAACATCCGGGGCGGAGACGTCATCCGTTCACCGCTGCCGCTGGGCCAAGCCATCCTGCGCAAGGATGGTTCGGCCGACCTGTTCCTTGATCCGGCCAAGATCACGCCGGGCCTGGCCAAATGGCTCGATGCCGATGTCGCCCTGCGCGATCCGTCCGACCTTCAGGGCGCGCTGGCCAAGCTCAGCAACCAGATCGTGTCCATCGACCCGGCACAGTCCTCAGCCTGGTATTTCAGCCAGCTCGAAACAGCCGGTGCCCGCATCTATCGCATGCCCGATCCCACCGCCCTGCCGCGAGCGATCAAGAATGCGGTCGAAATTGCCGGAGCTCGTGCCGCTCACAGCCGTGATGGCGCAGCCCTGACCAATTTCCTGCACTGGATCGTCAACCAAAACGGCCCCATCGAGGAGCTGGCGGCAGTGGCCCAATTGGAAGCCTTCCGCGAGGCCACCGGGGTCCTGAAGGACCTCTCGTTCGACACAATCGCCGGTGCTGGCCCAAATGGGGCCGTGGTTCACTACCACCCGACCATCAAGACCAGCCGAGCCGCCCAGGACGGCGACTTGCTTCTGGTCGACAGCGGTGGCCAATACCTCGACGGCACCACAGACGTCACCCGCACCGTCTCTATCGGCACCCCGAGCGAGGAGATGCGCCAGCGGTTCACCCTGGTTCTAAAGGGCCACCTGGCCTTGGCCCGCGTGCGTTTTCCTGCCGGTATCACCGGCTCCTTGCTCGACGCCCTTGCGCGTGGCCCGCTATGGGCACAGGGCCTCGACTACGATCACGGCACAGGCCATGGCGTGGGCAGTTATCTGGGCGTGCATGAGGGCCCACAAGGCATCTCAAAACGGGCGGGCGGCGCACCCCTTCAGCCGGGAATGATCGTTTCCAACGAGCCTGGCTACTACAAGACCGGGGCCTACGGCATTCGCATCGAAAACCTACAGGTCGTAACCCAACCCACTGAGATTGCAGGCGGCGAACGGGCCATGCTGGGCTTCGAGACCCTGACCCTGGCCCCGATCGACCGCAAGCTGATCGCGGTGTGCTTGCTCACGGCTGAGGAACGCGCCCAGCTGGACGCCTATCACGCAAGGGTGTTGGCGGAGATCGGCCCGCAGCTCGGTGCGGATGCCCGCGCCTGGTTGGAACAGGTCTGCGCCCCGCTTTAACCGCCCCTACAAAAACGAGCCAGCCTGGGGCCGGCCCGTTCAAGTGCCGTGTTTCCATCGATTTTACATCAGTCGGGCTTGCACCTTAGCCAGGCCGGTCATGACGCAGGGCCTCGTCTTTGTCGCCGCCAGGGGCACCAGAGACAGCCATAGCGCCAATTATCTCGCCCTTGACCATGATCGGCACCGCGCCTTGGCGGGCTTGGCCGATGGCGGGGTCCGCCTTCAGGGCGTCGGCGAGGGCGGTATCCGTCTTGGCACGCTCAACGATCACGCCGCTGGCGACCTTATACTTCATCACCGTGGCGATCTTGGACTTGGCGATATCTTGGGTGCGGGCCGCGGCACCGTCCTGGCTCATCATCGCCACCGGCACACCGGCACTATCCACCACCAGGGCGGCAACCTTGTAGGTCTTGGACATGCAGTCTGCGAGCGCGGACTGGGCCGCTTCGACAGCCAGGGCTGCGGCTGTACCCTTGGCGCGCGGCGGCGAAGGGGGCGGAGCGGCGGCTGGAGCAGGGGCGGCGGCCGGTGCCTAGGCGTAAACACTTGTGCTGGCCATCAAAGTGGCGAGGACGATCAGCGACGTCTTGATCATGGTGCGCTTTCTACCTGATGAGGTGCTCGGACCATGCCTCGCCAGGCTTTAGGTGCAACAAGGTTACAGTCCTAGCCGCCGATAAGGGTGATCCACTCATCCTCAGTCAGCACCCTGATGCCAAAGTAAGCGGCAGTCTTGAGCTTCGATCCGGCACCTGGCCCGGCCACGACCAGATCCGTTTTCTTCGACACCGACCCCGAAACCTTGGCTCCCAGCCGCTCGGCCTGGGCCTTGGCCTCATCCCGCGTCATGCGCTCAAGGGCCCCTGTGAACACGATGGTCTTGCCGGCAACAGCTGTATCATTGACGACAGCCTCGGCGTCCTGAACATCGAGTTCAGCCAGCAGTCGCTGCACGATCGATTGATTGTGCTCTTCTTTGAAATAGGCCCCAGCGGCGTCGACCACAGCCTTACCAATCTGATCGAGGTCATCCAATTCGGTCATGGCTTCGGCGTCGCCCGCCGCCACGTTCAGCATTGCCGCCATAAAGGCCGACGCGGTGCCATAGCCACGCGCCAAGGTCATGGCCGTGGTCTCGCCGATATGGCGGATGCCAAGTGCGAAAATGAAGCGGTCGAGCCCGATATGCCTGCGCGCCTCAATCGCGGCGAACAGGTTCTGCACACTCAGCGACCCGATGCCCTCCCGGTCCTTGAGCTTTTTGAACGAGGCTGCGTCGAAGGCGGCAAGTTTGAAGATGTCGGCAGGCTCCTGGATCGTCTTGTCGTCAAAGAACATCTGCAGCTGTTTTTCGCCCAGGCCCTCGATATCAAAGGCACGGCGCGAGACGAAATGTTTGAGATGCTCGATGCGCTGGAATGGGCAGGCGAATTCGCCGGTGCAGCGCCGCACGACCGTCTCGGCCCCCGCCGCTGTGGTCTCGCGCGCCAGGGGCGTCTTTAGGGGACACGGACAGATGTGCGGGAACACGTAAGGTGCGGAACGCCCGGGCCGATCTGGATCGACTACTTCCAACACTTGCGGGATCACGTCACCAGCGCGCTGCACCACCACCGTATCGCCGATGCGGATGTCTTTGCGCGCGATCTCGTCGCCGTTGTGCAGGGTTGCGTTGGTCACCACGACACCGCCGACCGTGACCGGGTCCAGCCGCGCCACCGGCGTCACCGCCCCGGTGCGGCCGACCTGCAGGTCGATGACCTCCAGTTTGGTGCGGGCCTGCTGCGCTGGGAACTTGCGGGCGATGCCCCAACGCGGGCTACGTGACACAAACCCTAGCCGGTCCTGCCAATCCAGCCGGTCGACCTTGAAAACCACCCCGTCTATGTCGAAGTTCAAGGTGGTCCGCAGTGCTTCGAACGCGCGATAGGCCTCCAGTAGGCCCTCCACGCCCTGAACGCGCCGCGATTGCGATGTCACTTGGAATCCCCATTCTGACAACCTGGCCAGGGCTTGCCATTGGCTGTCCGCGAACGGCGCGCTGACCTGACCCCAAGCATATGCGAAAAACCGCAGCGGGCGCTGGGCCGTGACAGTCGGGTCGATCTGGCGCAGCGAACCGGCGGCGGCATTTCGCGGGTTGGCATAGGTGCGCTCACCCTTAGCCTCGGCCGCGGCATTCATCGCCGAAAAATCGGGCTTGGAGAGATAAACCTCACCGCGCACCTCGATCAGATCCGGCCAGCCCGATCCGCTAAGCCGCTTCGGGACTTCCGCGAGGGTGGAAAGATTAGCTGTCACGTCCTCGCCGACCCGCCCATCGCCCCGCGTAGCACCCTGCACCAAGTGACCGCGCTCGTAGCGGAGAGAAGCGGACAGCCCATCGATCTTCGGCTCGGCGGTATAGGCCACCGGTGACACGCCCAGCATCAGGAACCGCCTGATTTTCGCGTCAAAGTCCGCTGAATCCTCTTGGGAGAAGGCATTCTCAAGGCTCAGCATCGGCGTGCCATGCGCGACGGGCGAAAACTGCTCGGCCCGCGTCGCCCCCACGCGTTGGGTAGGGGAATTGTAGCGTATCAAGTGCGAGAAGCGTGCTTCGATCTCGTCGTTGCGCCGACGCATGACATCGTATTCAGCATCGGAAATGATCGGCGCGGCATCCCGATAGGCCAAGTCGTGAGAGGCAAGGGCATCCGCCAGTTGGGCGAGCTCATCTGCCGCTTCGGGCTCTGTGAGGTCGGAGACGGCCTTCACGCGCTGATCAAAGCCCTGGCCGCCGCCCGCGCCTCATCGGTGACGTGAGCGCCAGACAACATGCGAGCGATCTCTTCCTCACGCTCAGCGGGCGACAGCACGCTCACCGCCGTCCGCACAGCCGATCCCTCGCCGGCCTTGGAAACCTTCCACTGCTGCTCTGCCCGCGCCGCGACCTGTGGGCTGTGGGTTACCACCAGAACCTGAGCGCTGGCTGCAAGCCGCTTAAGCCTGAGCCCGACCGCATCCGCCACCGCCCCGCCGACGCCTTGGTCCACCTCGTCGAAGATCATCAGCGGCTGTGGTCCACCGCGCCTGGTCAGGGCGGCCTTCAGCGCCAGCGCCAGCCGCGCTAGTTCGCCGCCAGAGGCGATCTGCCCCAGTTCGCCGAACGGCGCGCCGGCGTTGGTGGAAATCTCGAAGGCCACTCGGTCCATGCCGGATGGCCCCGCCCGCGTCTCGTCGAGCGGCTCGACAGACACCTGGAACCGCGCACTGGCCAGTTTCAGCGGTTCCAACTCCGCCGCCACCGCCATGGCCAGCCGGTCGCCAGCCGCCCGGCGTTCGGCAGCCAAGGTGAGACTTGCATCAAGATAGGCCTGCCAGGCTGCGTCTGCTGCCTTCTCCGCCGCCTTCAGCGACTCACCCGATCCCTGCGCGGCCTCCAGCGCCGCCGCGTAGCTGAGCCGCAATCCTGGCAAGGCGTCTACCGTCGTCGAAAGCTTGCGAGCCATGGCGCGCAAGGCGAACAGCCGTTCCTCGGCCTGCTCCAGCGCGTCGGGCCGCACATCGAACGCCTCGGCGGCGGCATCGATGGCCGCCGTAGCCTCTGCAATTTCTACCCCGGCCCGGTCCACCGCCTCACAGGCGGCATTGAGTCGCGCCACACCACTGCTTTCCGTGTCTGCTCCGGCCCTTAACGCGGCCTCGCGCGCCCTTTGCAGGGCCCGAAACGTGCCAGAAATTCGCCCGCCCAAACTATCGCCGTTCAGCCCGTCACGCGCCGCCGCGATATCGGCAAGAGCCTTCTCCGCCGCGCCCAGTATGGCCCGTTGCTGCGCCAGTTCGGTTTCCTCGCCCTCGCATGGATCCAGCCGGTCCAGTTCACTGAGCCACCGGGTCAGCTCTTCGGTATCCGATGCAGCGCGGTCGGCGACGGCGCGTAAAGCTTCCAGCGTTTCTAGGGCTGAACGCCACCGACTCCAGGCCGCCTGGCAGGCGCCCGTATCGAGGCGGCCAAAAGCGTCAAGCAAGAGCCGGTGCGTGCGACTATCCAGCAGGCCGACGGTCTCATGCTGGCCATGCACCTCGATCAGCGCCGCGCCGATCTCCTTCAAAGTGGTGATGCTAGTCGACTGGTCATTGACGAAGGCGCGGGAGCGGCCATCCGCCCCCAACACCCGTCGCAGCACGAGATCTTCCGCCGGGTCGTAGCCTAGCCCCCTTCCGTCCAAGAGAGCCCAAACGGCATGATCTGGTGCAAGGGCGAAGATGGCGGCCGCGCTGGCCTGGATCGCGCCACGGCGCACCAGGGCGGAGTCCGCCCGCGCCCCTAATGCAAGGCCGAGTGCGTCGAGAATGATGGATTTACCGGCCCCCGTCTCGCCAGTCAGAGCCGTCAGGCCCGGCCCTATAGACAGGTCCAAGGTCTCGATCAGCACAACATCGCGGATGCCAAGCCCAATCAGCATGGCGTGGAGGATCGCCCAGAATCTCTGAGGTTCAAAGCCTTGAAGGCGAGATTAGAGGCCCAAAATGCCGTGACTGAAGCCCTTGGGTGCCTTCTTCTCACCGGGAGGTGCCAGGGTCGCCGTCTTGTTCGTGGTCAGGCGGGTGAGGAAGTTCTGCTTGCTACCTGGGGTGCTCGGCTCGACCGCCGGCCGAAGTCGGTTGCTGGTCAGCAGCTTGTAGGCGTCATTATACCAGGGTTCGCCTGGGAAATTGTAGCCAAGGACCGCACCGTTGCGCTTGGCCTCGTCCAACAGGCCCAGGGTCAGATAGGATTCCACCAGTCGGTACAGCGCCTCGGGCGTGTGGCTGGTTGTCTGGTACTTTTCGATGACGTTGCGGAACCGGCCCACGGCCGCCAGGGTGTCCCCTTGGCGCAGGTAGTAACGACCGATCGCCATCTCCTTGCCCGCCAGTTGGTCGCTGACCATGTCGATCTTCAGTCGCGAGTCCTGAGCGTATTCGGTATTTGGGAAACGTTGCACCACCTCGCGCAAGGCATATTGAGCTTGCTCAGTATAGGCTTGGTCGCGGTTGACATCGACGATCTGTTCAAAGTCGCAGATGGCCTTGAGGTAGTAGGCATAGACCGCCGAAGGATTACCCGGATACAGCGCCAAGAACCGGTCAGCGTCGCCAATGGCGTCGGCATAGGCGTTGGACTGATAGTGGGCATAGGCGGTCATCAGAATCGCCCGGCGCGACCATTCCGAATAGGGGTGCTGGCGCTCCACTTCCCGGAAATACTGCACCGCATCTTCCCACTGCTTGTGGTCCAACCGATCGGCACCGGTTGAATATAGCAGTTCGACTGGGCGCTCTTCGTAGACGATTTGCAGAGACTTCGCCTTGCCAGCACAGCCCGCAAGCAGCAGGGCCGCACCCAGGGCGCTGAAGATCAGTTTAGATCGGCGTGAGACGAGCACTTAAATCTTCACCTTGCAAACAAACAGGCCGGCGACCCCGCACCGTTGTGTCAAGGCTTCTACACCACGCGATGTCGGGCGCAAATAAGGAGAAAGCGCCACCGGCGGCGGAACGCTTGCGATTTTGGCTCCCATGCCCGAACCATGAAGGCGCAGAGCTAGGCGTCGATTGTACCCTAGACGGCTTGCGCCAGATCCACCGCCTGGGCGGACGGACGGTAGCGCCAGGCATACGGAGCGGCCAGAAGGGCGCGCACCAGGTCGTTGTTTAGCGCGTGTCCAGCATAGCGGCCTTCGAAACGGCCCAGCAAAGGCGCGCCGAGCACATAGAGGTCCCCCACCGCGTCCAGCGCCTTGTGACGAACGAATTCATCGATGCGACGCAGACCCTCAGGATTGAGAATGCGGTCGCCATCAATGACCACGGCATTTTCCATTGAGCCACCGCGGGCCAGACCCATGGCGCGCAAGGCCTCGACCTCCGCCAGGAAGCCGAACGTGCGGCAATCCGACAACTCGTCCCGGAAACTCTGTTCGGTCACCACGAGATCGATCGACTGGGTACCAATCGCGGCGCTGTCGAAAGCGATTTCGAACTTAACCTCGAAACGATCGCACGGCACAAGCCGGGCGCTCTTATCGCCCTGGACCACCTCGATGGGCTCCAGAATTTCGATAAAGCGACGCGTGGCGTCCTGCTGCTTGATGCCAGCGCGGTCGAGCAGGCGCACGAAAGGCTCGGAAGAACCGTCCATGATCGGCGCTTCGGGCCCGTCCATCTCGACAATGGCGTTGTCGATATTCAAGGCCGATAGGGCCGCCATCAGATGTTCGATCGTGCTGACCGTCACGCCGATCATATTGCCGATAACGGTCGACAGCCGGGTGTTGCACACCGCGGGGCCGGACACGGGAATACGGTTGTCGCGGTCGCGGACATCGGTGCGTAGGAAGACGATTCCGGTGTCGGGAGCGGCAGGACGTACGGCAACCCGCACATGGGCGCCGCTGTGCAGGCCAACGCCGGCGAAGATCACTGGCCCTGCGACTGTCTGCTGCTTATCGACCGACAAGGGGCAACCTCAATTCTGTAGCTAAGCTATCTATGACCTATGCTGCAGCGCGACAAAACAACCCTTGTTGCGGATTGTTTCGCCAATAGCGAAAGCAACTTGACGGTTAATTTCAGCTTAACGGCGAACCTATTTCCGAGCCGATTTAGCCGGAATACCTCAGTTTGCGAGGCGGCGCAGGAACGACGGAATTTCGAGGTCTTCGCCCTCTTGCGCCAGGGAATCTTCCATGGGCTGAGCAGCTACAGCCATCCGCCCGTTGACCACTGCGCGGGCCTGCGGCGGCGGTGCCGAAGGCTGAGGCGGAGCGTCATAGCGCGGCCGGGCACCGCCAAACATGCCGAAGAAACGACCCTTCTGCGGCCGGTCTTCCTCATAATGCATATCAACGAAGAGAGACTCTTGGTCCTCAACCGACGGATCAACGATAAGAGCCACCGGCCGAACATCGTCAACCCGCTGAAGCATTTCAAAGCCCAGGTCGGCTTGTGCTTCGCTTTCGATCGGCTCTGCAGTTTCATAATGATCTGAACGCGCTGCGCTTACGCCGGCCGAAGGTTGATTGTCGCTTAGATCAAGCCCTCGCTGTTCGTCGTCAGCAGATTCAGGCGCATCATAGGCTGAAAAGTCCGGCTGGCGCGGCTCCACGATCAGAGGCGCAGGGGCCGAAACACGAGCCGACGTATGCTTGGGTTGAATGGCTGCGATCGCTGCGCCATCCATACCGGTTGCCACCACGGAAACCCGGATCATGCCGTCCAGGCTAGGATCGAACGCCGCACCAAAGATAATGTTGGCTTCAGGGTCGACTTGGTCAGAAATGGCGTTAGCCGCCTCATCGACTTCTAGCAAGGTCATGTCCAGGCCGCCGGTCACATTGACCAGCACGGCCTTGGCCCCCTTAAGCGAGACTTCATCGAGCAGCGGGTTTTGGATGGCGTTCTCGGCGGCGCGGAGAGCGCGGTCTTCGCCCGTGGCCTCGCCCGTGCCCATCATGGCCTTGCCCATTTCCGTCATCACCGTACGAACGTCGGCGAAGTCAAGATTGATCAGGCCAGGCAGCACCATCAGGTCGGTGATGGAACGCACCCCCGAATGCAGCACCTGATCGGCCATGCCGAAGGCTTCTGCAAAGGTGGTGCGCTCATTGGCTAGGCGGAACAGGTTCTGGTTCGGGATAACGATCAGAGTGTCCACATAGCGCTGAAGTTCGGCGATACCGGCGTCGGCCAGCCGCATGCGGTGGCGGCCTTCAAAATGGAACGGCTTTGTCACCACGCCCACGGTTAGGATGCCGCGTTCACGCGCCGCCTTGGCGATGATCGGTGCAGCGCCCGTGCCGGTGCCCCCGCCCATGCCGGCGGTGATGAACACCATATGCGCCCCGTCAAGATGCTCGCCGATTTCGGGAAAGCTTTCTTCGGCGGCGCTCATGCCCACTTCCGGGTGCGCACCGGCACCCAGGCCCTGCGTCACCTGCACGCCTAATTGAATGCGGCGTTCGGTCTTGGAGAACTGCAGCTGTTGCGCGTCGGTATTGCCAACGACGAATTCGACCCCTTCGAGACCAGCCTCGATCATGTTGTTGACGGCATTACCGCCGGCACCGCCAACGCCGAAAACGACGATACGTGGCTTCAGTTCAGTTGCGCGAGGCGCCGAGAGCGAGATAGCCATGAATCAGACCTTCCGACCGTTTCCGTCCAATACCCTTGGCGACCCGACGCCAAAACCAAATCATGGACTGTCGGTTAACTATTGAGCTGCCATCGTTAATTGGCAGTTAACCGCATACCGTGAGTCGCGCCGCCGTCGACCTTGGTTGTGGACGGTTTGGTGACGGTTTAACGCCACACCTGTGGGTTAACCGGAGGGCGGTTACAGATTTTCGCGCAGCCAGGCGGCAACCTGGCTCACTGGATTGCCCGCGGCGCCTTCGCTAGAGCGGATGGCCCGACCATTCAGGCTGCCAGAAGCAGTTTCGCGCGGGCCGAAGGCAGCGCGGTGCAGCACCCCGGTTGCGGCGCAGAATGCCGGCCCGGATGCAGAATCGGCCAAGTGCGGCGCGCGCCGCGGTCGACCCAGGCGCACCGGGCGATCGAAAACGCGCACTGCCGTTTCTCTAGCGCCCACGAGCTGGCTTGCACCGCCGGTCAGAATGATACCTGCTCCCGGTGCCATTGGCGCTCCAGAGGCTTTGAGTCGATCGCGCAGAAGCTCCAGGGTCTCTTCCACACGCGGGGCGATGATGCCTTTCAGGAGCGAACGCGGCGCGGTGACCGACCCGGCACCTGGGTCATCACCGCGTGGCGGGGCTTCGATCATCTCGCGGTCTTCGTTGGTGCTGGCGATGGCCGAGCCATAAAGGGTCTTGAGACGCTCGGCACCCGTAATCGAGGTCTGGAAACCGCGCGCAATGTCCTGCGTAACGTGGCTGCCACCGACGGCCAGACTGTCGATATGGACCAGACTCCCGCCCGCGAAAACCGCGGCCGAGGTCGAACCGCCGCCCATGTCGATACAGATGGCACCCAGATCCATCTCGTCGTCTTCGAGTGCCGAGAGGGCCGAGGCAAAGGGAGCGGCGACCACGCCTTCGAACGCCAGGTGCGCCCGCTCAACGCAATGGCCTAGGGTACGGAAAATGCTCTCGTTCATATGCACGACGAGAAGTTCCAACCCCAACACCCTGCCGAACATCGCGCGTGGGTCGCGGATGCCACGCTGGGCGTCGACCGACCATGCCACTGGCAAGAGGTGGATCACCCGCCGACCGTTCAGCCGGACCTGGGCCAAGGCAACACCCAAGGCCCGCGATAGGTCGGGGTCTGAGATCGGCCGCGCGCCGAGCGAAACCTGCGCGCGCACACGAAGGCTGGCCATCTGCCCGAGGCTGCAGGAAACGGTAACGCCCTGAACGCTCAGGCCGGCCACGGTCTCAGCGCGCTCGACAGCCAGGGCGACAGACTCAATGGCGGCGTCCAGATCGACGACAGCGCCGCCGCGCACCCCATGCGACTGCACATAGCCCACACCGCAAGCGTTCAAGGTCCTATCGGCCTTGTTCACACCGTCAGACTTCATAATGAAACAGGCGACCTTACTGGCACCCAGATCGACCGCCGCCGTCACCGGCGTGCGAGCCAAAGCATTCTTGAGGCCATCACGGCGAGCGGGGGCACGGGTAAGCACATCGGTCATGATTTTACTCAGGCCCCTTTTCGGCGGCTGGGGCATTAGAAGTGGCTGGATCGCCGCGAGGACGGACGGCAAGAAACTCAGGATCGCGCAGATCGATGCGCGCCAGGCCGAGGTCAAGAATACGCTGGCTCTGCTCTAGCCGGTCGAGGCGAATTAGGGCGGAGTCCTCGCCGGTGGCCGGCAGTTGCACCAGGGTCCCGTCCTTCAGACGCAGGTCCCAGCGCCGTTCATCAACCCGAACCAGCGCTTCGATCTGGCTCATCAATGGCGGCCGCTGGCTCAGAGCATTGAGGATCGGACTCGCCGCTTGGTCGGCCCCGGCACCCACAATCAGGGGCAGCGTCGGGAACCGCGCGGGATCGGCCTCCTGAATCACACGCCCAGCGTCATCAATCGTCATGGTGCGACCGGCATGCTGCCAAACCGCAACCGGGCGACGTTGCTTAACAGCCAACACCAGGGTGTCGGGCAGTAGGCGGACCACCCTCACCTCCTGCACCCAACCCACGGACTGCACGCGATTGCGTAAGGCCTGAAGATCGACACCCAGAATCGGTTGGCCTGAATGCACATTAGCGGCGCGAAGAATGTCGGGCTGGGCCATACTGGTTGCGCCCTGCACATGGACGGCCTTCAACCGAAAGCCGGCGTCGGCTGTCGCGTTGGTCGCACCCAGAACCATGGCCTCAACCAAGCGCTGACCGCGATGTCCCGTGGAGAGCGATACGCAAACGCCCAGCACCATCATGGCCGCTGCGGCCGTAATGGCGATTTTTGGTGGAAGCCCCACGCCCTTAGCGGCACGCAGTTTGGCAGCAGCTTGCAGCCGCACCGGCGCGCGGCGTGTGGATAATATCTTCGCGTTAGCGGGCGCTTTGGCCCGAGGCTGCCCCGCTACGCGCGGCCCCCCCCGCAATGCTGCGGGCATAGGCGTCCTCCACAATCCAAGCCACCAAGGCGTCGAACCCAATACCCGAATGAGCGGCCTGCTCTGGTACCAGAGAGGTAGGCGTCATCCCAGGCTGGGTGTTCACCTCCAGAAGGACCAGAATATCGTTAATGTCGTCATAACGAAGATCACTCCGCGTCACCCCGGCACACCCCAAAGCCGCGTGCGCAGCCTCCGATGCACGCAGGGCGCGCTCGAATGCCGAGGGCGGAATCTGCGCCGGCAGCACGTGTTTTGAGCCACCCTCATCATACTTGGCTTGGAAGTCATACCAACCGCTGGTCGGCACGATATCGGTCACCGAAATCGCTTCGGGGCCATTGCCGCGATCCCATACCGCCACAGCCAGTTCGCGTCCGGCGACATAGGGTTCAACCATCACCGACTCGCCATAGATCCAGGTCTCCGCTCCGACCTCGTGGGGCGGGCTGTTGACACCGTCCATGACGATGTACACGCCCACGCTCGAGCCTTCAGCGTTGGGCTTCACAACATAGGGTGGCGGCAGCACATGCCCCGCCGCCACAGCGTGTCGATCGTAAAGGCCACCACCGGGTACAGGGACGCCCGCGGCGGCCATCACCGCCTTAGCCTTGTTCTTGTCCATGGCCAGGGCGGAGGCCAGCACGCCGGAATGGGTATAGGGAATACCCAATGTCTCCAGCACACCCTGTACACAGCCGTCTTCTCCATATGGGCCGTGCAGGGCGTTGAACACGATATCGGGGTTCAGCTTGCCCAGCACTTCGCCGACATCGCGCCCGGCGTCCACCCGGCTCACCCTCGCCCCCAGCCGCTCAAGGGCGTCGGCGCAGGCCTGACCGCTAACCAGGCTGATGGAGCGCTCTGACGACAACCCGCCCAATAGAACGGCGATATGGCGTCCCTTTATCGAAAACGTCACTTGCCCAGCCCTTTGGGCGCGTCCGGATGGCGAAAATCGATGTCGGCGTCGGCGGCCGCAGCCAGCACCAAAGTCCAGGCTGCCACGCTCTGCGCCAGCTTGGCCGGATCAATCTTATCCAGGGTATCGTCAGCCGAATGGTGCAGATCCCAATAGCGCAGGGTGTCAGGCCGCAGGGAAATAGTCGGCACGCCCTGAGCATAAAGGTCAGCGACATCTTCGCCGCCGCCCATCGCGCCGTCCGGATATAGCGGGACCTTCAGCGGGGCCAGCTGAGCCGATAGCTGCGCCATAGCCGGGTGCTTGGCCACCCCTGGCGGCAGTCGAACCGCCCATACCGGACCATCGCCTGTATCGCTCTCGCCCGCCAGCACGATCTTGGGAATTTCCGCCGCATGCGCCTTGGCATAGGCCGCGCTAGAGAAGTTCATTTCTTCCGAACCCCAGAGCACAACCCGCAGGGTGCGCTTGCGCTGGGTCTGCGTCGCCAGCTTGGCGGCGGCGGTCGTAATCGCCACGCCGGCACCGTCGTCGATCGCGCCGGTGCCCTGATCCCAGCTATCGAGGTGGCCACCGACGATGATGATCTCGTCGCCGGTGCCCGGCAGATCGCCTGATACGTTCCAGGCCGGGGCACCTTCCACCAGCGTGTTGGCAAGCTTCAGGGTAACGATCACCGGCTTGCCGCGCTGGGCCATGCGATCCAGCTGTTCCGCATCGGGCGGCGACAGCGCCGCCGCCGGAATGCGTGGGTGGTCAGCGTTGACAAACATCTCCCCGGTGTGTGGCAGGCGGGTGTCGTCGGTCGAGGCCGAGCGCATCATGAAGGCCACCGCACCCCGCTTTGCAGCCTCTCCAGGACCGTTGCGACGGATGGCGCTGAGCACGCCATAGCCTGAACCGTCCGTGGATTTGAGCATAGGCTGTACCAGCACGACGATCTTGCCTATCAGCGAACCCACCGGCACGGCCAGCATGTCGGCATAGGTCTTGAAAACCTGGATCGGCGCTGTGATTCCCTCGGCTGGCGTCTCGCCTGAACGACCCAGCCCGACGATCGACAAGGATTGGGGATAGGGCGCTACAACGGCAGCGCTCTCGGCACCGCGAACGAAAGCCTGGGTCAAGAACTGCTCGGCATGCACGTTCTTGAAGCCAAGCCGGGTCAAGGTCTGCAACGCCCAATCCTTCGCCCGCGCCGCATTCGCCTGTCCCGCAGGCCTCGGTCCGATCTCGGTGGTAAGGCTCTCGACCAAATTCCAGGCTGTCTTATCCGCCAGGGCCTGTTCGCGCAGCGGTGAAACAGACTGTCTATCGTTGATAATCTGGGCTCGGGCACCCCCTGTAATCAGGGCGGCGGAGAGTGCGAAAGCGGCGATGCGCATGGGAGGCCCTTTCAAGACAGCGCCCTACCCAGGCGCTTAATCTCCCAATGCAACTCAATCCCGAACTTGCCAAGCACATCGGCGCGAACCGCCTCGCCCAGACCTTCGATGTCCGCTGCGGAGGCATCGCCGCCGTTTATGAGAAAGTTGCTGTGCAGCGGCGAGAACATTGCCCCACCAAAAGGCTTACCCCGCCAGCCGGCCTCGTCGACCAGTTTCCAAGACGAATGCCCAGGCGGGTTCTTGAACGTGCTGCCGCCGGTCTTCTCGCGGATCGGCTGGGTCGTCTCGCGCCGTTCGGATATGGCGGCCATGCGGGCCTCGACGGCGGCGGCCTCATCTGGACGGCCTTCAAACACCGCGTGGGTCACGATCACCCCCTCTTCCCAGCCCCAGCCATGGCGGTAACCAAAGCTATGCGGATCATTGAAGCTGACCGCCCTGCCCTGCCGGTCAAGGCCATGCGCACTGACCAGCACATCCTTGATCTCGCTTCCATAGCAGCCGGCATTCATGGACACCGCACCGCCGATCGTTCCGGGAATACCGGTTAGGAACTCTAGCCCGCCTATACCCGCCTTGCTCGCGACCTTGGCCACCTGGGCATCCAGCGCCGCCGCCCCGGCCGTCACGCGCACACCCTGCGTTTCGACATGGGCGAACGGCCGGCCAAGCCGCACCACCACGCCCTCGACACCGCCGTCGCGCACCAAGGTATTGGAGCCCACACCTAGAGACGTCACCGGCACGCCCGGGTCCAAACCCCCTAATAAGTCGGCCAGGTCGTCTTCGTCGGCGGGCAAGAACAGCACATCGGCAGGCCCGCCAACTCTCAGCCAGGTAAATGGCGCGAGCGGCTCGTCGAAGGCCAGCCGACCCCGGACCGCCGGTAAGGCGTCGCGCCAGCCCATCACCGGCCGCCCTGTCAATTCAAGGATTCCAACTGCCCCGGCAGGGCATAGGCCCAGGTCGTGATGTCACCCGCACCTAACAATACGACCACGTCGCCCGCGACCGCTTCCTTCGCCACGATCCCGGCCAGCGCTTGTGGACCTGGCAATGGGATAACGCGGCGGTGGCCAAACCGGCGCAGGCCTTCCACGAGATGATCCTTATCGATGCCCTTAATAGGCGGCTCGCCCGCGCTATAGACGTCGGCCACGATCACCGTATCGGCGTCATTAAAACCACTGGAGAAATCGGCCATAAGGTCGCGCAGGCGCGTGTAGCGGTGCGGCTGCACCACGGCGATGACCTTGCCCGCACCGACGACCGCGCGAGCAGCCTTGAGCACAGCCGCGATCTCGACCGGATGGTGGCCATAGTCGTCGACGATGCGCACGCCCTTCCAAGTCCCTACCGTGGTGAACCGTCGCTTGACGCCGCCGAAAGAGGCCAATCCTTTGCGGATGGCATCCTCGGACACCTTCAACTCGCGCGCGATGGCCACGGCGGCGGTGGCATTCAGCACATTGTGCAGGCCCGTCATCGGCAACTTTAGCCCGTCAAACCGCGCCGGCGGCCCGTCGTGCGACGTCACAGCGATATCGAAAGACGACCCTTCGGGGGATTGAACGATGTTTAGCACGCGCACTTCGGCCTGCGGATTGGTTCCATAGGTCACCAGCCGGCGGTTTTCGACGGCTGCCACCAGGGCCTGCACCTCGGGATGATCCAGGCAGACGGCGGCGAAACCGTAGAAAGGAATATTCTCAACGAAATCGCGGAAGCCCTTCTTCACCGCTTCGAAGTCGCCCCAGTGGTCCAAATGCTCGGCGTCGATATTGGTGATCACCCCGACGGTCGATTTCAGCTTCAGAAACGAGCCATCGCTTTCGTCGGCCTCGACCACGATCCATTCGCCCTCGCCAACCTTGGCGTTGGTGCCGTAGGCATTGATGATCCCACCATTGACCACAGTCGGGTCCAGGCCGCCGGAGTCGAGCAGGGCCGCGATCATTGAGGTGGTGGTGGTCTTGCCATGCGTACCCGCAACACCCACCGAGAACTGCAACCGCATCAACTCGGCCAGCATCTCGGCTCGCCTGACCATAGGCAGCCGCCGCGCCCGGCCGGCGACTATCTCGAGATTGTCGGCCTGCACCGCCGTGGAATAGACGATGGCGCTGGCACCTTCGACATGGGCCGGGTCATGACCGATGAAAATTTTCGCGCCCAAATTGGCAAGGCGCTCGGTATTGGCGCTGGCCTTGGTGTCACTGCCCTGCACGGTGTAGCCAATGCGGAGCATGATTTCGGCAATACCGCTCATGCCGATGCCGCCAATGCCGATGAAGTGCACGGGGCCAATTGCGAAGGGGACGGGGCGTCTGTTCATCTGCAAAGCGTTAGAGGATTCCTTTCCGCGCCGAAAGCCGTCGGCTTGGCCATCAATAACCGCGCGCTCAAGACCGAGCCAAGGGCTTGCCTAACGGCTTGCCTGAGCAGAGGCAGCGTGGCTAATGCGCGCGTGGGAAGCGTCACTTTAGCAATATGTGGTATCGTCAGTGCGCTGATCTTTAGCCTCAGCGGCAGCGCTATGGCACAGGTGCAGGCCCGGCCACAGTTGTCCGTGCCCTTGCCGGAGGGCCGTATGATCCTGATCGGCGGAAGTCCGAACATGGCCCTGTTCCTGGCGTTGGACGAGGTTCACCGCCAAGGCCGGAGCGTCGAGGCCACGGTGCTGACCTTCTACGATCCTGCCGTCTCAGCCAACGGCAAGATGGTGGGGGCGACCGCCGCCGATGTTCGCTTTGACTGCGATGCCAAGACCGCGACTGAACTGGGCCTTTCCGGCTATGACGCCAAGGATTCCGAGGTGCTAACCACGCCTGCCGGCCGACCCACCCCAATCAGTGCCAGCGACTACTATGACGTTGGTGCCGGCCTTTGTGGCGGCCTGGCGCAGCTTCCGGGCTATGTGGTCCCGACCCGGGCCGCCGCCGCCAGGATGGGGCGTGATGTGCGCGAGCAGGCGCGTCGCCAACAGGCTGCGACCACGCAATAAAAACCCCAGCTGTGCGCGCCACTGAACCCCGGGATCGTCGGTAAATTTAATCCTGCGGGCAAGGATCGCGCTTAGGGCCGGGCGAGTTCCTCGACCAAGTCCGCCAGATTTTCCGCCGCATCGAGTTGGGCGACGGAGCGTGCGCTCGCGGACATCCGTTCCAACCGGCCCGGATCTTCCAACAAGGCTCTCAACGCCCCAGCCAAACTCTCAACCGTCAGTTCGTCTTCAGACGCCACGGCAGCAGCTCCGGCATCCTCCAATAACTTGGCATTGAACCTCTGGTGATCGTCTGCCGCGATTTTGAGCGGCACCAGGATCGATGGCCGACCGGCCGCCGCAAGTTCGCTTACCGTCGAGGCACCCGCGCGGCCAAGCACAAGATGCGCGGTGCCCAGGCGCCCCGCCATATCGCGGAAGAACGGCGCAATCTCGGCCTTGACCAGACAGTCTGCGAAGGTGCGGCGAGCGCTGTCCATCGACTCGGGCCGGGTTTGCTGTTGCACTTGCAGCCGGGCACGGAGGCGTTCCGGCAGCGCACGGACCGCTTGAGGCGTGAGTTCAGAGAGCAGCCGCGCGCCCTGGCTACCGCCGGTCACCAGCAGACGCACCGGTCCATCCGGGCCAAGCGGCGGCTCGTAGGGCACGTTCGCCAGGGCCCTGATCTCGGGCCGAACCGGATTACCAATCACATGCGCCGCCAGCCTGATGCCGGGCGTCGCCCGCTCCAGAGTCGGGAAGGCGCAGGCTAGGGCACTGACCTTGGGGGCCAAGTAGCGATTCACACGCCCCAGTACCGCGTTCTGTTCGTGGATGATCGTCGGCCGCTTCTGCCCCAGCGCCGCCAGTAGGCCTGGCAAGGCGGGATAGCCGCCGAAGCCGATCACAATGGCCGGGTCCAGCCGCTTGAACGCCTTTCGGGCCTGTATCACGCCGCGCGCCACGATCAGACCGGCGCGGATCATACCGACGATGTCGCCGCTTTTGGCGGTTGCTGCGGCCAGGGCCAGCCGCTCCTCGCAGGGGAATTTGTCAGCAAAGGCCGCGCCACGCTCGTCCGTCGCCAGCACGATGCGCCAACCGCGACGCCTGAGCGCCTCGGCCAGGGCCTGAGCGGGGAACAGATGCCCGCCCGTGCCGCCCGCGGCCACAACGGCGAGCCGACCTGCCATTAGCCGAACACTCCCGCCTTGGCGGGACCTTCAACCTCACCATAGGCCCCCGGCCGCTTGCGGATCAGAGCAAGGGCCATACCCATGGTCAGACCCATGGCCAGCATGGACGAACCCCCATAGCTAATGAACGGCAGGGTCATGCCCTTGGTCGGGATCAGTGCCAGATTCACGGCGATATTGATCAAGGCCTGTTGGCCGAACAGCACGAAAAGCGCAGCGGCAGCTGCCTGCTCGAAAGGGTCGGAAAGCTTCATCGACTTGAGGATGCCGCGCACCACAACCACCGCGAACAAGGTGATCAAAATAAGCGACAGCACTAGGCCGTATTCCTCAGCGGCGACCGAATAGATGAAGTCGGTGTTCATATCGGGCACATTGCGCTTCATCACCCCTTCGCCCGGGCCTCGCCCAATAAGGCCGCCGGCGGCAATCGCTTCGGACGCGCGAGTGATCTGATGCGTGTCGGCAGTGTCAGGATTAATAAATTTCTGTACGCGCGCATGCACGTGGTCGAACACGAAATAGGTGCTCATCAAGACTGAGACGGCCACAACGCCTAGCCCAATCACCCAGGTCATCGGTACGCCCGCCATCCAGAAGGCCGCCCCGAATGCGATGGTAATTAACACCGTCTGGCCGACGTCGGGTTCCAGGAGCAATAGGGTCACTGCAATCAAATAGAGGGTGAAGCCGATCGATACACCGGGCACACCTTCGCCCTTCTGACCCTCGGCAAACATCCAACTCACCAGCACGATCAGGGCCGGCTTCATGAATTCAGACGGTTGCAGGGTAAAGCCGCCAATGTGCAGCCAGCGCGTGGCCCCCTTAGCCTCGTGGCCTATGAACGGCAGGGTCGCCATGATCACCACGGCGATCACATAGACAAAGAACGCGGCGCGCCGAATCCCGCGCGGCGTGAGCATCGAAACCGCCATCAGCATAGCGGTTCCCATGCCCGCAAATATCAACTGGCGGATGGCGAAGTGAAACGGATCGGGCAGACCCAGTCGCGAGGCCGCCGCCGGACTGGCCGCGAACGACAGCATCACACCCAACCCGATTAGGGCCCCTAGAGCCCCCAACATTAGATGGTCGGTCGTCCACCACCAAACCCCGATATGCGATCGATCGTTGCGGGAAAAGGCATTGGCATGAGCATGGGTATCGGTGCTCGGCGCGGGGGCTTCATCGCGCAGAACCTCGGTCATCCGACGGCCTCCCCGCGCACGGCCTTGGGGGCCATGGATTTCACAATGGCGCGGAAGTCGTCACCGCGGACCTCGAAGTCGGGATACTGGTCGAACGAGGCACAGGCGGGCGAGAGTAAAACCACTTCGTCCTCGCCGCTGGTGCAGGCATCGGCATAGGCGGCCTTTACAGCTGCCTGAAGGGTGCCACAGATCCGAGCCGGCACATGGCCATCTAGGGTCTTGGCGAAATCCCCAGCGGCCTCACCAATCAGATAGGCTGCGGTGACGCGTGGAAATAGGTCGATCAGGCTATCAATACCGCCGGCTTTCGGCACGCCCCCCGCGATCCAGCGCACCTTGGGATAGCTCGACATAGCCTGTCGCGCCGCGTCGGCGTTGGTGGCCTTGGAGTCGTTGACCATCCGCACTCGGCCCATCATGGCCACGGTCTCCATCCGGTGCGCCAGACCCGGAAAACTCATCAATCCATCCGCAGCGTCGGCGGCGGAGATGCCCAGGCCACGGGCGGCAGCGTAGGCTGCGGCAGCATTCTGCCAATTGTGGCGTCCGGGCAGGGATTTCGCGCGCAGCAGGTCTGCCACCTCCAGAACCCGCTCACCGGTGGCATCGTAAAGCATACCCTGCAGGGCATAGACCCCGCGCCCCATGGCCCGCGCCGCGCTGATCGGCCAGATAGTCCGTTGGTTGGCGGCGGTAATTTCGGTGCAGATGCGCTGACAATAGGGATCGTCAACCCCGATCACCGCGGTGTCGCCACGGGCCTGATTCAGGAACACCCGACGCTTGGCCTCGACATAGCCATCCATGCCGCCGTGGCGGTCCAGGTGGTCGGGTGTGATGTTGAGCAGGACCGCCACATCAGGCTTGAGGCTGCGGGTCAGGTCGAGCTGATAGGACGACAGCTCCAGCACATAGACAGCCCCGCCATGCATGTCTTCCAGGCCCAGCACGCCAAAGCCGATATTACCGCCCACGCGGGTGTCTCGACCGGCGGTGCGGCACAGGTGCCCCAACAGAGCTGTGGTGGTCGACTTGCCATTGGTGCCGGTGATGGCGGCCACCCTAGGCCGTTTATGGGCCGGGGCAGCGTTCACCGCGCGGGCAAAGAGCTCGACGTCGCCGACGATCTCGACCCCGGCATCTTTCGCCTTACTCACGGTCCAGTGCGGTGCGGGATGGGTAAGGGGTGCGCCGGGTGACAGCACCATGGCCTTGATCGAATTCCAGTCTGCGGCGGCAAGGTCAGTGAGGTCGAACCCCTCAGCAGCCGCTTGGTCTCGACTGGCCTGTTTGTCGTCCCAAAGTAGCGGTGTAGCACCACCGGCGACCAGGGCGCGCGCAACGCTCAGGCCGGTGCGGCCCAGGCCGAACACAGCCACCTTTTCGCCCTCAAAGCCGCGCGCCGGGATCATGGTTTGAGCCGCTCTCCCCTACCGTAGTTTCAGCGTGGCCAGGCCGAGAAAGGCCAGCAGCATGGCAACGATCCAGAACCGGATAACAACCGTACTCTCGGCCCAGCCCAGCTTCTCGAAATGATGGTGGATCGGCGCCATCAGGAAGATGCGTTTCTTCGTGCGCTTGTAATAGGCAACCTGGATCATCACCGACAGCGCCTCAGCGACGAAGAGACCTCCGACTATGCCCAGCACAATCTCATGCTTGGCGCAGACGGCTATGGCCCCAAGCGCTCCGCCCAAAGCCAGAGACCCAGTATCGCCCATGAAGATTTTGGCGGGTGGTGCATTGTACCAGAGAAAGCCCATCCCTGAGCCGATCATGGCACCGCAAAACACCGCCAATTCCCCAGACCCGGGGACGAAATGCAGTTGCAGATAGTTGGCGAAAACGAAGTTGCCGACCAGGTAGGTGATCAGTCCAAACGCCGTGGCCGCGATCATCACCGGCACGATGGCCAGGCCGTCGAGGCCGTCGGTCAGATTCACAGCGTTTGAGAACCCAGCGATCGTTACCGCCGCGAAGGCGAGGTAGAACCAACCCAAATTGAACACTAGGTTCTTGAACAGTGGGAAAACCACGCTCGTCTCAAGCCCAGACGACATCGCTGATCTGGGCGCGAAAAGGATCAACAGCACGGTGGCCGCGATCGCCACCGCGAACTGGAAGATCAGTTTCTGCACGCTGGAAAGACCGGCGCTCGTCTGTTTGGTCACCTTGGCATGATCGTCCAGGAAACCGAGGATACCGTAGCTGCCCGTTATCAGCATCACTACCCACACCTGCACATTGCGCAGGTCCGACCACAGCAGGGCCCCTGCGAACAGCCCGGCCAGGATCATGAACCCACCCATGGTGGGTGTGCCGGCCTTTTCGAGCACATGGCGCTGGATACCGTCTTCACGGATCGGCTGACCGCGCCCCTGTTTGGTGCGCATCCAGGCAATGAACCGCGAGCCCATCATCGCCACCACGATATAGGCCGTGACCATGCTCATACCCGAGCGGAAGGTCAGGTAGCGTAGCAGGTTGATAAACGGCACATGCATCTGGCCGTGTGCCGAAAGGTAAAGATAAAGCTCGTAAAGCATCAGACGCCCCCTCCGGATGCAGCCAGCGCAGTCGCAATCAGTCCGGCCCTTGACCCGTTAGATCCCTTGACCATTACCGCATCCCCCGGCCTCACCGCGCCTGCCACCAAGAGCGCCAGCTCTTCCGCAGTCCGGGCGTAACCGCCCCGGCGATTCAGAGGAATCGCTTCCCACAGATTGGCCATCAGAGGGCCAGCGCAGAATACGCTGTCCACATTCGCGTCGGCTATTGGTTCCGCTAATGCGGCATGGAATTTGGCACCATCGCGGCCCAACTCAAGCATGTCGGTCATGGCGACAACACGCCGCCCCGGCACGCTGCGCGCACCCAGGCTGCGCAGGGCTGCGGCCATGGAGATCGGATTAGCGTTGTAGCTCTCATCGATCAGGGTGAAGGCACCCTCGGCGAGAGCGATTTTGCGCTCCGCCCCGCGGCCCTCTAAGGGCGTGAAATTGGCCAGAGCGGTCAAGGCCGTGGCGCGGTCTACGTCCAGTGCCTCGAGCATCAACAGCACGCAAAGGCTGTTCGGTCCCCAATGCGCGCCCGACTGGAGCAGGCGATAGCGCAAGGGCTGACCGCCGATCACCGCCTCAACCGTCGCGCCATATTCATCAGCCTGGAAACCGATTAGACGGGCATAGGCGTCAGGTGCAGCTCCGAAACTGTGCACGCTCGCCCCCACGGCCAAGGCCGCTTGGCGCAACATGGGAAAACAAAAGTCGTCGGCATTCAGCACCGCCACACCGCCGGGCTCCAGCCCCTCAAAAATCTCCGCCTTGGCCTTGGCCACGCCAACTTCGCCATCGGGGAAATTCTCGATATGCACCGGACCGACTGTGGTGATCGCCACCACATGGGGGCGCACCATCTGCGCCAGGGGCCCGATCTCGCGGGCATGGTTCATACCGATCTCGAATACGGCACGCTGTGTTTCGGCCGGCATCCGCGCCAGCGTCAGAGGCACGCCGATGTGGTTGTTATAGGACTTCACAGAAGCATGAGCGCGACCTGCCAGCCGCAGGCCCGCCTCGACCGCGCGCGTCACACTGGTCTTGCCGACTGACCCGGTCACGGCACCGCGACGCGCATCTGAAGCACGAGTTCTAGCTTTAATTCCTATTTTTTCCAATGCCTTGAAGACATTTTCTACAGTAACCTTCGGACCATCAACCGGCCGGGACGTCAGTGAACCTGCCGCACCCTGCGCCAGAGCACCGGCAACAAACTCATGCCCGTCGCGTCCGCCCACAAGAGCCACGAAAAGGTCCCCGGCCTCCACCGACCGGCTGTCGATCGACACGCCCCGCACCTCAAATGCGGCATTCTCTCTGCCGCCCGTGGCAGCCGCAATCTCCTCCGAGGTCCACAGCGGCCGGGTCATGGCGTCAGCCCTAGCGCCTTGGCGGTCTCTTCCACGTCATCGAAGGGATACACTTGGTCGCCCACGGTCTGGCCGCGTTCGTGACCCTTGCCGGCCACCAACAGCACATCACCGGGGCCCAGCATCGCCACGCCCGCTGCAATGGCGGCGTGACGATCGCCGATTTCTGTCGCGCCGAGCGCAGCATCCAGGATGGCAGCCCGTATCAAGGCCGGGTTCTCGCTGCGCGGATTGTCATCCGTGACAATCACGACATCAGCCAGGGCCTGGGCCGCCTTGCCCATCAACGAACGTTTGCCCTTGTCGCGGTCGCCCCCGGCACCGAACACCACGATCAGCCGGCCATGCGTATGCGACCGCAGGCTCTTGAGCACAGTCTCCAGACCGTCGGGCGTATGCGCATAGTCGACATAGGCGTCACCACCCTGTGGCGAAGCCCCCACATATTGCAGCCGCCCGGGCGCGCCCCTCAAAGTCTCCAGGGCCGCAATCACCTTCTCTGGCGCGAGGCTCGTCGCAATACAGAGCCCTGCGGCCACAAGCGCGTTGTCCGCCTGGAAAGTCCCGGCCAAAGGTAGGTTTACCGTGTAGCTGCACCCCTCCAGTTCCAGGTCCATCGTCTGGCCCGCCGGTGTGGCTTCGAGGCGCACCAGTCGAATATCCCGCCCCGCCCGGCCGACGCTGATCAGACTATGGCCATTCACGGCGCAGGCCGCTGCAAACATCGCATAGGCCGGGCTGTCGGCATTCAGCACGGCCGTACCGCCGCGCGGCAGCAGGTCGGTGAACAGGCGCAGCTTTGCCTGGCCGTAGGCCGCCATCGTGCCGTGA
>Ga0114974_10000238_pt1 | contig 48200 bp, 51 predicted proteins | sample S_130206_EF_Meta_FD_87318 | JGI IMG/M metagenome (GOLD analysis project Ga0114974, IMG submission 87318) | Freshwater microbial communities from Lake Simoncouche, Canada to study carbon cycling - S_130206_EF_MetaG | ecosystem: Environmental > Aquatic > Freshwater > Lake | place: Lake...
CTCCTTGACTGCCTGTAGCTCCTGTGTCTCCTTGACTGCCTGTAGCTCCAGTATCTCCTTGAGCTCCAGTATCTCCTTGACTGCCTGTAGCTCCTGTGTCTCCCTGAGCACCAGTATCTCCTTGAACACCAGTATCTCCTCGACTGCCTGTAGCTCCTGTGTCTCCCTGAGAGCCAGTATCCCCTTGACTGCCTATAGCCCCAGTGTCTCCTTGACTGCCTGTAGCTCCAGTATCCCCTTGACTGCCTGTAGCTCCTGTATGACCTTGAGCCCCTGTTTCTCCTTGACTGCCTGTAGCTCCAGTATCCCCTTGAGATCCTGTATGACCTTGAGCCCCTGTTTCTCCTTGTGCACCAGTATCTCCTTGGCTGCCAGTATCTCCTTGACTGCCTGTAGCACCTGTGTCCCCTTGACTGCCTGTAGCCCCAGTATCACCCTGAACCCCAGTATCTCCTTGACTGCCTTGACTGCCTGTACTACCTTCACTGCCTGTACTGCCTTGACTGCCTGTACTGCCTTGACTTCCTGTACTGCCTTGACTGCCTTGACTGCCTTGACTTCCAGTACTACCCGTTGGACCAAGTAGAGATAAGAGAGATGGCCACGCAGGAGGAGGCGTTCCAAATGGCGAATTAGTAACATAGGTTGCCCCTATATTGCTGGCTACCAGTGCATTCGAACTAGAATCTGTCAAATACGTACTTGGAGAATTTGTTAAAAGTAGAAGCTGGGTTCCTGAAATATTACTTAATACTGCAACAGTAGGAGTAAAGTTACTCGTATAGAGTGCCGTACCAACGACTATACGAAAATTCGTCAAATATCCCTGGAAACCAATCGAATCAAGGGTTGAGTAATTTCCAAGTGTAAACTTCGTGGTAGGATCGTTAAGATTTGATGTAGATGTTCCTTGAACATCTGAATAGCCATTTATATAACACCTGAACGCTCCATTTGACGCACGCACAACAGCAAGATGATTCCAGGTATTTGCTGAGAAATTCCCAGAATTTCCTGGTAAACCAATCCCTTGATTTATTTCAGTGCCTGCTACATAAGTTCTTACATAACCAAATCGATTATCGGGAGGATAGGGACCACCAGCTAATTGAACTGCAATCATCCGTGGTGAAGTGATAGTTGAATTGTACAGTGAAAATACAGTAGACCCTGCCAAAGAAGGGGGAAAATATAGCCACGTTTCAATAGTAAATGCCCCAGAACCCAGTTGTATACTGTTGAGGGGATATTGTACTGCATTTCCTGCATTTGGATTTGTTCCAAAATCAAGACTACCAACTTGATAGGATGATACCTTCGGCCCATACATTTCACCACTTGTGGCATTAATGTAATAATCTCCTACATTTCCATCTGTAAAAGGAGGATCCGTCTGACCTGATAGTATTCGATTGCCTTGACTTCCTTCACTGCCTTGAGTGCCTGTAGGACCTTGATTGCCTTGAGATCCTTGACTGCCTTGACTGCCTGTGGGACCTTGACTGCCAGTACTGCCTTGACTGCCAGTACTGCCTTGACTGCCTTGACTGCCTTGACTGCCTTGAGCTCCCGTGTCTCCCTGAGAGCCAGTACTGCCCGTGGCACCTACAGAGCCTCCTGCGCTGCCACTCGAATGTACAGCCCCATATAATACAGATGCTGTTGTATTGTTTATTTTAATATACTGTGGAATAGGGAGTGTAGCCGGCTTCACGTTTGTGCAATAGGAGGGTGCATTCGTTGCGCTATAGTATAATACATCTCCTATATTTCCTGGTAAAGTAAATTCGAAATTTGCGATAACTCTCCCAAAGGGACGCACGTAAAGATTTCCCAATTCGGGCTGATTTACAGAACTAACTGTTCCAAATGCCTTTTCAACATGTTCTGAATTCGCTGGGTCAATTGGGATAAAACAATATGGCCCAGTACCGCCCAGTTGACCTATATATACAATTTGTCCTAAGGAATACGATGAATAATCTATCGTTTTATTATTAATATCAAAATTATAATATGTCTCTATAAAATTTCTATAAGAGAATCTACCAATGGCATCACTCAGCCATAGCCCCCCTAGAGCCTGAAAGGTGGCATATGTTATAATAGCCTTACCATCTTCAGAAACTGCAAATATAATACCCTGTGTGGTATTACCTACAAGAGGAGCATTTAATCCTGCTTGACTAATATCACTATATACATTATATAAATCAACATCGCGCAATACTACAACAATTGAAGATGGACTACTATTGTCTATAATATCAACAATTAGATATGCAAGACCGGTTGATTGTAAAAACCATTGCCCAACTTCAACTCCCGTTCCATCGGATTGATATTGCGGGGTTGAGTTTGATATAGCTTGTATTTCAATGGTTACTTGAAACTCGTAATCTACCCCATCATATAAGCCGCCCGCATTACTATATTGTCTTATCGACACGCTGGAGGATACATATCCTCCCACCGCAAAGGGAATGCTGGGAATTGTGGCCATTTTCTATTAGAGCTTCTCAAATAATAAACGACCTTGCCGAGTAATCAAACACAAAATAAAACGAAACAGATGCAGCTGAACCTGTAAATGCACCTGTCATACCAGAAACTAGTATCGTATTTGAGCTAAATGTTACATAATTGCCTGATGTACTTGCTACACTGATAGCACTTGTTGAATAATATGCTGGCGGCCCAGCATAATATACAATTCTTCTAAAATTTGTAAATGTACCTGTATTACTCGAAGGATATGTAATAGAAAAATAAGTGCCCGTTGTTTGAGCAACACCGAAAGGTAATGTGGGTGCTAAATTGATCGTCCAACCGTTTGTTGTAAGCGATTCACCAGAAGGATCTGCGGTAGATGTAAGAGAGGCACCCGTTATAAGAGCAGTCGTAGTACCACCAAGAAGTAATTTAATAACATATGGACCATTCATATTTCCAGAACCACCGCTCGCACTAGAATTAATGGTAACTATTCCCGTACCACTTGAAATCGTTATATTAGTACCTGCAACAATCGATGATACGCCACCTGCAGGACCTACAGGACCTGTAGCACCGGTATTTGATGCTACGCCTTGAAGACCCTGTGTGCCGGTTGGACCTTGGGCGCCAGTAGGCCCCGTAAACCCTTGAGATCCAGAAAAACCTTGAGATCCACTTGATCCCGTAGGACCTGTACTACCTTGAGCACCTGTACGACCTTCAGGACCCGTAAAACCTGTGGCACCCGTATTTGTTGCTGTACCTGCAAGACCCTGTACACCTATAGTACCTTGATTTCCCGTAGGTCCCATAACACCTTGGGTTCCAACGGATCCTTGAGATCCAGTTGCCCCTGTATGACCTTGAGCACCCGTAAAGCCTTGAGAACCAACAAATCCTTGAGTTCCAGTTGCCCCTGTACTACCTGTGGGACCTTCATGACCCGTAACACCTTGAGAACCAACAAATCCTTGAGTTCCAGTTGCCCCTGTACTACCTGTGGGACCTTCAGGACCCGTAAAGCCTGTAGCACCCGTATTTGTTGCTGTACCCACAAGACCCTGTGCACCAATACTACCTTGTACGCCTGTGGGTCCCATAACACCTTGAGATCCAGCAAATCCTTGAGAACCAGTTGCCCCTGTACTACCTGTAGTACCTTGAGCACCCGTAAAGCCTTGGGGTCCAACCAATCCTTGAGATCCAGTTGCCCCTGTACTACCTGTGGGACCTTGAACACCCGTAAACCCTTGAGGTCCAACCAATCCTTGAGATCCAGTTGCCCCTGTAGTACCTGTGGGACCTTGAGCACCAGTAAAACCTGTGGCACCTGTATTTGTTGCTGTACCCACAAGACCCTGTGCACCAATACTACCTTGTACGCCTGTGGGTCCCATAACACCTTGAGATCCAGCAAATCCTTGAGGTCCAGTATGCCCCGTAGTACCCGTGGGACCTTGAGCACCCGTAACTCCTGTAGCACCTGTATTTGTTGCCGTACCTGCAATACCCTGCTTACCAGTTGGACCTGTTGCACCGGTATTTGTTGCTGTACCTGCGATACCCTGCAGACCAGCTGGACCTGTTGCACCCGTATTGGTTGCTATACCTGCAAGACCCTGTGGGCCCGTTGGCCCTATAACACCCGTTGGCCCCGTTATGCCCGTTACACCCGTATACCCCGTCGCACCCGTATTTGTTGCTATCCCTGGAACACCCTGTGCGCCGGTTGGACCGGTTAAACCAATCTCACCTCTCGGACCAGTATCTCCAGTAACCATTTGTTGAATATCATATTGTTGAATAATTGTACCAGTGGTACCTGTAGTAGCTGTAGTACCCCCAACAATTATATATGATATCTGCAAATTTCCAGTCTCAGGATTAATAGATAAGGATGTATTAGTTTGCCCGGTTCCACCCGATGCTCCAACGAAATTTAGCGTACTCTGAGAAATATATATGTCCTTAAACGGCGATTCGATCGTGCCTAATGTTAAATTCGAACTAGATGGTACAATTGAAAAGGATGTGCTATAATATGCACCTGATGGACCAACTATAATAGGAAGAATACCTGTGGGACCCGTAGCCCCTATACCAACGGGTCCAGTCACACCAGTGGGTCCAGTCACACCAGTGGGTCCAGTAACACCAGTGGGTCCCGTGACACCAGTGGATCCAGTCACACCAATTCCACCGGTTGAAACAGGGCCAGCAGAAGTATCGAATGTTATATAATAAGATTCGCCCATAGTAGCTGCATAATTTATATTTGTTAAAGGTACTACCGTATACACTACTGAAACAATTGTATAAAAAATAGATTGAATGCTATATAAGAATCGCTTGCCACTGCCAATCGAATATAATATAAGTATACTACCATTTGTTACTGTATTTAGGTACTGTGTCTGCAAGGTTCCAACCGAATCTTCTAATGACATATGTATCGTCATAGTATTATTCAGTGCCTGGCCATTTGTAGAAAAATACCCTGACCCAGGTTCTAGGAGTGAAGTCGTATATAAGTAGGAAAAGGAGTTCATTGGAGGAATATTCCCAGCTGGACCTGTTGGGCCGGGTATGGTAGGTGGACATGAAATACCTCCATATATTGTGCGAATCCTTCGCAACTCTAACAATTCGCTCGGTAGTAACCCACTAAACGACATCTACAGATAGATTTCCTTTTATTTAACAAACGCATAGAATACGTCATCCTCAACAATACCTCGAATAATACCTGTCTTGTCACGTACATTGTTATGCATATCAAGGAAATAGGTATTACCCTCGTAATCCAAGAAGCGCTCGACTTCCCCCGCAGAAACCGAGGTGGTAGTAGAAGTACTATGAGAGGGACAGCGTTCAAAGCCAAGGAGGCACGGAGCACGACATCTCTCTAAGATAGCCGAACCATCACGCTGACAGAACTGAGTGCACAGCGGCTGCTCAGGAACCTCTACATCAATAAGCTCCACTTTTATGGTGGGACGTATCTTTGCCCACAGCTCTTTCACATCTGAACCCTGATCCTTTGCTATATCTTCTACTAACTTGCGTGCTTGCACCATCAATGCCGACTCAAAGATCGACCAACACTCTGCTACTACGGTATAAGGCATGCGGACATACTGGACCACTGTTATTTGTATCAATTTTAGATGCCTCCGCCGTCGGTATGGGGTCCGTTCTTGTGGAAGGTTCTGCATGGAATAGGGGATTCTGGAAGAGGACAGTCAAGTACAATAGCTCCGAGTGTAAATCCCTTTCACAAAGACAAAGAACGAGAGGCTATCTGGATTCTTACCCACCTCGAATATTGTATTCCCTGCAAGGAATGCATTGATCATGTATTCCAATTTAAAAAGAAAGTTCCGGTTCCTAAATCGAATGCCACGATTCAGGATTGGATCTGTGCCTTACATAATTCTGTGAATGAGAAGCTGGGTAAGGCTAACAAGGATACGGTAGAGGGTGCAACAGGGGTTGTGTCGCGGACATCCGTCCTCGATGCCTGGAATGCCTGGAACCAATATCTCGCCACCATCCAAGATTCCATTCTTCTCGGCCAAGTCTCTGGCCCCCACCTCCGTGAATTCAAACGCCATATGCTTCTCTGGGTCCAGTATTCATCTAGTTAGCCCCAGGCAACGGACCCGGATCCGAGCCAATGCACACGATCGGGTTATCGATAGCCTCAGGGCTGATAAATCCCTGGACGATACCAAGAATATCCGTGCTCGAGATGCCGCACTTATCTGTTAAAATGGTATACCATGCAGCACCGTATATAAAGCATATTACCATCGGCACAAAGGTGTCGCCAAAAGAGTTCTCGCAAGGTGTCATATTCATACGGACGAGAATCAACATGAGTAGGGTAAGGCAACTCACAGCCATGACCATGCCTGTCGTAAACTTACGATTCGATACTCTTTCATTTAGAGCCTCCACGCGACTAGCATCAATGCTCGCATCCCCGGTCGTCTTGATGGTAGGAACCGGGCTCGTATAGATCGTATAAGCATTTTGCAAGAGGAAGCCAAAGAAGAAGAGAACGTGAATCATCCACCCACTCGGTGTCTGTCTTCGCATCGACAGCTTATCACGGCTTTCTTCCGGTGTAATAAAGCAAATATCGGCCTGCCCATCCGGATTTCCCTGAATCGGCCGCCCCGAAAACCAAACAACCGGATTCACAACGTCAAAGAGTGCAGCGGCAGCTGTTCCCTTGAACGTGTAAAAATCCAACATGAATTTAAATAAGTATACGAGAGCCAGGCCAATCAAACACGTTATGGTTGAAAAGCCGTACTTCGTCTCGAGAACCGTTGCTCCTATCATGTAAAGAATAGTCACTGGTACAATGGAGTTAAAGATGCCTGATAAGCTGTCTTCGCGGAAATCCGTCGTGGCATTCGCAGCGAACGATAAGGACGGAACCACGAACATTTGGCCCAGTGCAAGAGAGATCATACCAATATTCGTAGTCAGTAGTCCTATAGCTAGAAAAAATCCCATAAGTACGTGTGGAAGCACTATCAGTCCATCCACACAGGTATCTTTTGCAGCGAATAATCCATCAATGAATGCATCCATCTAATTCGTAGATACACATATATAATCCAATCCATTACGTTGCACGAGCGGAGGTATAAATAACATGTCAATTCCCTCCTTTCCAAAGGCTACCAGATTCTGGTAACAAAGCATGAAGCCAACGATGAGACCCGTTATGACAGACATTATAATGCTAAATGTGGAATCGCAGTTGTACATGAGACTGTAAAGCGAGTATAGGATGATAATAAGGGCGGCCATAATGTAGGCGATGTAGGGACGTGTGCTATAGGCAGGTCCACGCTTGGTACATTCTTCCGAGAAGTACAGCATTGACTGGATGCAATAGGCCGCGGCAAACGATATGAAATAGAGGGGTGAATTCGGGAATGTGGCCCCCACACCATTTTGTAAGAGGAACTTGAACTTCGTCGAGATAGATCCTTCGTATATACTCTTGCACTCTGCTCCCGCATCGACCTGGACCGTATCGCTTGTTGCGAGGAAGTTGGAAATACCGGACAGAATGTATTTAATGAGGAAGGCCTCGCCGGAAGCGAGAGAGAAAATGAGAATCGGGTAATTGAGAGTTACCGTGGCTATATATAAGCTGCCGAGTGTGAATATTACCGGCGAAAAATTGGCAAATTCGCCAAAGTGGCTGACCGCCGGCCGAACAATATTCCGTTTCAGGAGTTCCACAATGGTTGGGATCTTCACTGTCGAGGGGGGAGTCGACATATCTTCTATCTGCGAAGGATCTAAAGTAAGTGCAAAGCATCTAAAGCATCAGCTCGCTTCTCAAATAGGATGGGGATCCCTTCATATTTCAGAAAATTGGCCAGCACATACACAATAGTGCGACCAGAGTTGCCTGTTAAGGCAGGTATTCTATGCTTTGACTTCAATTGTCTTATTTATCGCTGCCTGTATTCTCCGAACCTGCGACCCTTTCCAGGCCAGGCCGATCCCTACGAGGTGGAAAAGTGGGAAGGGGAGCTCCTGGCGGAGGTGGTGGCGACTGTAAAAGAGGTATGGATAGCCGCAGGGTCACCGAAGAATGTCTATTTAGCCGTCGACGGGGTCGTACCCATGGCCAAGATCCGTCAGCAGCGAGTACGCCGGTTCAAATCAGCATGGCTCGAGTCACAAAAGGTTACTCAGGGGTGGGACAAGAATGCCATCACGCCTGGCACGGCATTTATGGACAAGCTCACGGTCGCTTTACAAGGAGTCGTTAAGAAGCAGGCCAAATGGGTTTTGAGCAGTGTGCAGGAGCCGGGCGAGGGAGAGCACAAGCTGCTTAACTATCTGCGAAAGAATCGTGATCTGTGCGGTGAGCCGATCGTTATCTACGGCCTCGATGCAGATCTCATTCTTCTCAGTATGCTTCTGTCAGAGGAAGTGTCCCAGGCCGTCTGGCTTCTTCGGGAACGGCAGGAGTTCGAGAGGTCCGAGAATCATTCCGAAAAAACCGAGTACTCCTTTCTCGATGTCCAGTCGCTCAAGGAGAAGGTGCATGTTACTGATTGGATATCGTGTATCAATTACGTTGCCCTCATGTCGCTCATGGGAAATGACTTCATTCCTCACAGCCTCACTCACAAGCTTGCGGATGACGGCCACTCGCATATTCTCAGAGAACTTCTTGCTATGAAGGGGTCGGATGCGTGGCTAGTCGATTCGGGAGGCTCACTGAATCTGTCAGTCCTGAAGGCCATTGCTGGCCGCTTTGCCACGGAAGAGACGGAGAGAATGTATCGGATGATCGAGAAGAAACAGAAGCAGGCTCAGAGGGGAGTGTTGCAGGGTATGGATCCGTCGGAAGGGTTGCCGCTGCAGTGGAATGTGGAACAGAGTATGCTGCAAAACAGGAGGCTGAGAGATAACTGGCGTGATGTATACTGGGAGTATATGCATCCCACGGCGGATCGGGCCGCTGTCTCCAATGAATATGTAAAAGGTGTGCAGTGGGTTATTCGGTATTATCTGGGGATGTCCGTTGATACCGATTGGATCTTTCCCTACTGGATTCCGCCCCTGTGGAGTGATATCTCCCGTGTCTCTTGTCTCCCTGTAGCCAGTTCCGTTTCAAGCGTGCCGCCGAGTCCTTCAGAGCAGCTTGCCATGGTTCTTCCCTTACACAGCTGGGGGCTTGTACGGGATCCCTCGCTTCGGAAGCTCCCTCTCCTCTGCCCGCAGATGTGGCCCATTAGCTTTTCTTTCTTTTCGGCAGGGAGGAAGTGGTTATGGGAATGCGAGGCACTGGTGCCCGTGCTGACCGCGGGAAGGATACGGGAACTTTTGTCCTCTGACAGATAGTACGGAGTATGGGGAATATTCCAAGCAGTATTCCAGATGCCCATGTGCGAATATATAAGAATATCATGGAAATCCAGACTCCGTCCGTGAGAGTCCAAATGATTCAGACTATCTTACAATCTCCCGAGCATATTCAGTCGATGAAAATGGCTGGTGTATACGGTTCTCTCTTACATTATGTGCAACAGCATAGTGGTTATGCTGCGCAGCAGCCCCCTTCAGCACAGCAGCAGCAAAAGTCCCATACAACCATGGTCCAGCGTGGGTCCGACTCAATACAGAGTAGTCAAAAGGGGAGTGAGCGTGCCATGAACTACTTTTCTGCCTGTCTTCGTATCCTGCAGCTGGAGGAAGAGGTCGCCATTACGCCTGAGGCTCTGAAGGTTGCCTATAAGAAGGCAGTCCTACGGGCACACCCTGACAAGGGCGGATCAGAAAAGGAGTTCGAGGCCGTTACGAGAGCCTATGCATACCTGGGAGAGATCCTCGAGAGAATCCACGGGGGCCGCCCTGCCGAAGGGAAGGTCGAAGCCCCCACCGCCCTCGCCGGCGGACGCAGCAAACAAGAAGAAAAATGGAAGATGGTCGAGCCCGTTCGCCTGAACCCATCCAAACTCGATCTCAACACCTTTAACGATATGTTCGAGAAGACACGTATTCCTGACCCGGATGAAACGGGGTATGGTGACTGGCTGAAGGGTAGTGATACTGTCACATCAGGGGCCAAGTTCGGCGGGAAGTTTAATCGTGATGTATTCAATAAGGCGTTCGAGGATGAGAGCAAGGGAAAGACTGCTCGTCCTGGTGGGGCCATGGTAGCCCAGGAACTTTCCATGGCCTCTCGCATGGGGTACGGCGTAGAACTTGGACGCACGGGGAGAGAGGATTATACGGTAGCTGCGAATGATGCCGGCCTGAAGTTCACTGACCTTAAAAAGGCCTATACTGACTATACGACCTTTAGTCAGGATACGGCGGGTGTAAAAGTGGAGAATAGGAGTGTCCAGCAATACGAGGCGGAACGGAAGGCGGCTCCTACAGTCTTTACTGACACGGAGAGAGAGCAGGTATATGCCGCTGAGAAGGCGATGGCTGATGCGGAAGCACGCCGTAAGCTCCGTGTGGCCCAGGAGGCTGTGGAAGAGAATTCGTATTTTCAACGCATGAAACAATTAGTCCTACGTAATTAGGTGATTATCTCACAAAGGTCTCGATAATTTTATCGATCACGTGAAACGCGAGCTCCCTAAGTAGTCTGGGCATTCTAATTATTAATTAGAATGCCGAAACGTATAAGTAAAATGGTATGTCAGACAAGACGAAAGGGAAAGGTACCCTGGAACGCATACTCGTGTCCAGATAAGCTTAGAAAAGGTAGCAACGGCATGTACAGATCTGTTCCACGGAGCGATGGTGAATGGATTTGGAAACGAGTAACACGCAAAAAATAGCATATGCTATAAGATGAAGGAGTACGCAGTACTAACAGGGCTGACAATGTTGCTTCTCGGTTCCGTAATCCTCTACGAATTTGTAAGCCCGAGACCTACCTATCCACGGGTTGAAATAACCCCTGCAACCCTCCAACTGGGTCTAACAAATCCCCCTCTCTGGCTGTTTTACAATACGTCCGATATAAATTCTCGTCACTGGCTCGACTTTGGGGCGAGAACATCTCATGCCATTCAAATCCCTCTGCTCAATATCCTCTACGAGAGAATTGTGACGATGAATGGACAGACATATACGGTTCATGTGTTAAATGGTCTGGATTCCGTTGCTGAGCTGCTCGGTGGATGGGACAAGCTGCCTACGAGACTGCAGAACCAGAAGGCTCGGGTCTATGTAACAGAGGAGGATTGGATTCGTACGGCTATTCTCGCCAAGTTTGGAGGCCTCTGGCTCTCTCCTTCGACGGTAACTCTTCGCCCCTTCGCCCCTTTGCCCAAGGACGCGATCGTCACATTTGGCCAGGATGCTGACTCCGGATTTCATTGCCTCTGGGTCCCTGGCCCTGGTAATGCTATCTTTGTTGAGTGGGAGGCCAGAATCCGTAATCGCCTTGAGACACAGACGGGTGGATTTCAGATTCGCGGAGACTCTGCCTCTGACTGGCAAGAGCTTCTGCATGAGCCGTGTGCAAAGGGCGTACAGGTCGAGGTACGCCCTCTAGAGGAACTATCTCGCAATAAGAGGACGAATAAGAAGTTGCAGCTGGAAGATATTTTTGCCAGTGGGACCGAGGGGAGACTTCCCTTCCAGATACCGGCGGAAGCCACCTACCTCGTAGTGCCGTACCAGGACCTTCTGGAGAGATCATCGTGGGCGTGGGTTCTGCGGATGAGCGAATCGCAACTTCTTTCTTCGGATCTGGCGATTAGCCATATACTGGCTTCTCCACGTAGCCCCTAATCAAATCGCACCTCCGTATTCGCCTCCGATGACGAGAGGTGGTACCACAGTTCCTTCCCCCTACACGACTTTTCCACGTAGAGTAAATTGATCCCATGAGCCTTGACCATATGGCGAAGAACACGAAAGGCCACCTGAAAGGTCACGGCCCCATCCAAATCGGTCGCCTTGCACGGCATATAATAGGGCTGCACCTCAGGTAAAAGAGCCTCTACTTCACCCAGACTACACGACCGTTTCGTAAACCACTTCGTATCAGTAAGGCCCTTCAGTGCATACGCATTTAGAAATCGTTCCACGAGTTCTAAAGGAGGTATTTCTCGCCAAACCGCCGGCATTATCTATTTCATCACAACGGTCTTTATACAGGACGCATATATATACTGAAAATAACGTATCATCTGCTCCTCGGTAAGATCCTTAATACTATAGCACTTCGCCTGAAACCCCTGCTGATCCAAAAAGGCACACAGCCCCTTAAAATCACCTGAAGCATCCATGAGAAAGAAATCGTTCCTCGGATTCTTCGCCAGCTCCCGAAGCTCCTCAATGCGAGCCATGAACACACCCTTTGACACAATACATATCTGGCAGTCATAGAGCTCGTGTAAAAGATTCGCATACGCTGGCTCATATGCATCGCGCAACCAAATACGCTCATTTACCTGCATATACTTCTCATCATCGTATGCACCCTTTCCCTTCATCACCTCATGCAGATTATATTTTGCGTAAAACTGCGGAGTCAAAAAGGAAGGGCCGATGCGATTAATATCCCTGTTCCGTATCAGACTGAAATTGCTATTGCCAGCATTCATATACTGAATATATCCCATCATCGGGATTTTCATCATCTTCGTTCTCAGACAGGTCTGAAGAAGTAACTCCTGGTCATCATTAATCGGCAGAAATTCCGAGAAGTTTCCAAGCTCAAAAAGCACATCCCGCCTCCATATACGCGGGTGGTTCGGCATAGATACCAGATGCCGCATGGTTATATTATTGACCTGTGGCGTAGAATAGACATTACGCCAGGCCCCATTATACTTCTCGCAATAATAGGCCCCATACCCTAGAGCCATGAAATCGCCATACCAGAAATTTTCCCCCGATTCATATATATTAATAAAGTCCGTATAGACAAAGCCGACCTCTGGATTCTTCTTCCAAGCATCTGCAACCACTGTAAAAAGGTTTGCCACGATCTCATCGTCATGGTCGAGCTCGAGTACGTACTTGCCCCTGCAAAGAGATGCTGCCTCATTCTTCACATTTCCAATGTTTCCGCTGTTCTCGCTCCGCTTATACAGGCGAACGCGCGAGTCACCGCCCAAAAGTTTCATCAGATACTTGAAATGCTCATCCCCTGGAGAATCGTCGAGGACTACCCATTCCCAGTCAACCAGGGTCTGCTTCTTCAGTGACAGATAGGGCCTGAGAATCTTCTCCATCGACTTGTAACAGGTGGTGAAGGCGGAGAAGATGGGACGCGTCGTCTGTCTATCACGCAGAAGGCTATTAACGAAGCAGTACTGGATTCCACGACACATCTCCTTTAAATCCGTTATCTCTGTGTAATGAATCCATCTAGTTCGGATTCGATCACAGATAACAGAATTCACATCTGACCAGTACTCCTTTTCCGTCTCGCCAAAAGTAATCAGGACTGTATATGTGGTGCCATAGAGAAGTTCGAGCGATTTCTTATCGGAAGTTACAAGAAAGGTGCACTCTGGCTTGTCGCTCATAAGAAGCTTGTCAACGGCGGCGTATTTCTCGTAGCGGTAAAAAAGTACTTGTGGGAATGTACTCATACTAGCCAGTATATCGGGGCTCCTTTAGATTAGGGACTAGGCACAGCTATCGAGAATATCCATCGCATCCATCCAATGTTCTTTTCCCTGTTGTATGGAAATCCAGCCGAACATAACAAACTGTAAAATGGAGTATCTGTATTCGGGATTCGTACTGGGAAAGATCGACACTGCCTTTTCAATGGCGAGAAGAATATCATCGAGCACATATCCATTTAGGTACAGGGCGGTCAGAGAGTCACGTATAGCCGAATAGTTCTTGGCAGATAATGCCTGGATCAGCGGTCTTATATGAGCATTCGAGGTTGGAATCAGATAGCTGAGCTTCGCAATGGCCTCGGTGGATGACGAGCCGGCGGCGACAAAGCACTTGTACAGCTTGAGTAAGCACTGTATCTCGTGCAGCGTAGTAAAATTGCGTATACAGAAGTCAAAGAGTGGAGAGTTCGGTCCCACATCAGGAATAGTATAGAGTTCGACGAAACGCGGGAACACGTCAACTAGACTGATCGGCTCGATTTCTATCACACAGCAGCGACTCCGCAGGGGATCGATCATGTGCGTAGTATTTCTGCTAGCAAAGAGGAACCGCGTTAAATGGGCATAGGTCTCCATAGGACGACGAAGTGCCTGTTGACTAATGAGTGGAAGAGCATCCGTATCATCTACTACGATAAATCGGAGCGAGTTTTCCTTCGCATGACCCCTTTTACAGAAGTCATTGACCTTGTCGCGAATTGTATGAATACCCCTGTCCTTTTCAGAACTGAGATACATAACAGATTCCACGTGAAAGGGTGCCTCTGTTTTGAACATGGTGATGCATTTCTCGAGGAAGGTAGACTTCCCGCAGCCTGCCGGTCCTGTAATAAAGAAATGGGGGAGATTTGTATAAGAATCGCGGATTGTTTGGAAAAGAGCGTCTTGTCCAAACAAGGGATTAGACATCTGGTAAAGAAGGGTCTGTTGTACTTAGGCCGGGTTTATTATGAGCCATTGTACGAGGGACGCATCGGATCCAGAAGCCGAATTGATTACAAAAGATCCGTTGCCAGGAGTTGCACGTAGAAGGCCCTGATTTGCAAATGTCTTATTCGTGAGGAAGATATAGGAGCTTGTTGTGCAGGCCGCCGTAGTAACAGTGCTGCTACCAGAGGTAAGGGTTGCGGTGCCGACGTAGGAGGGGGTAAGCTTGAGACCTGCACCGGCCGAAATACTGCCCCCTGATACAATCGTGCTAGTCGTCTGAATAGGGTTCGAGGTGGACCAGGCGTTTATATTCGCCGCATCAACGGCATACTGGGCCACGATTTGACGTAAAACGGTTACATCACTGGCGGCGGACATTTCTACCGTGTTATTCTAAAATTAAGTACCGGCATTGTTAAAATAGCTAGCTCGTCTGCGTTTTTTATCACGGTAAAGTATAGAATGACGTCGGTCCTCAGAACAACTGCCCAGATCCCTGCTAATTCGTTCTATATGGTGGGGAACGGGAACGTAGCAAACGGAGGGTACGGATTTATGGCGAAATCACTAACAATGATAGACGTGCATCGAATGGATATTAATACTGTGCTTGCTGACATGGGCAAGACTGTCGTGATTGATGGCTACATTTACCGCAAGGTACAGATCGTCTCACAACATAGCGGTATTTTTACTCCTGGAGGCCAAACGGTTATTTTTACTCCTGGAGGCCAAACGGGGTACATATGCCTAAACAACAATTACTCTCCCCTACTTAACAACGAGTATCAGAATATTTATAAGCTCAACTAGTTGCAATTGAGTGATTATCTAAACCTTAAGAACCTATGTTTCTTAATGTTTATGACAGGACCGGTCTAAACATTCTATGACTTACTCAACAAGTATGCCTGAACAATCTCTCTATGAAGTACTGGGTGTTTCCAAGGATGCGACGGCTAAGGAGATTAAGAGGGCATATTTCGATTTAGCAAAGGTTGTTCATCCTGACAAGGGTGGCGATGAGGAGAAATTTAAGCAGATTCAGACGGCATATGATATTCTAAGCGATGATGGGAAGAGAAGAATGTATGAGATGACCGGCAGTACCCAGGAGCAGCCGCAGCAGCCGTTCGGTGGTAATCCATTCGGTGGGCACCCGTTTGGCGGAATGGGAGGAATGGGCGGAATGCCTGGAATGCCTGGAATGCCTGGAATGCCTGGAATGCCTGGAATGCCTGGAATGCAGTTCAATATGGGTGACATGTTTGGAAACATGTTTGGGGCCAGACAGGCTGGACCTATGAAGCGTCCTAAGGGTGCAAATAAGGTACACGAGCTTCCCCTACGTCTATCCGATTTTTACCAGGGGAAGAAGGTTCGTATCGACTTGGACCGCGAGGTATTTTGCACAGGGTGTGATGGAAAGGGTCATCTCACTGTAAAGACATGCAGTGATTGCAGAGGATCGGGTGTAAAAGAGACGCTCATGCAGCTTGGGCCCGGGATGATGGCAGTTAATCGCGGCCCCTGCGGATCTTGTCGGGGCGAGGGAACCATGAAGGGGAACCCGTGTGGCACGTGTTCATCAAGGGGTGTCGTCAATTCCCAGAAGGTCTTGACGGTAACAGTTGTACCGGGCAGTTCACTTGGAGAGACGATCGTCTTTGCGGAGGCGTGCTCTGACTCACAGGATGCTGAGAAGCCCGGCGATTTGCACATCCGCCTTACGGCGGCCGACGAGCCGGGCCTGGATGTGCAGAGAGATGGTGTTACAATACGCTGCAGCTTTGTTATTGGCCTCACGGATGTGCTTCTTGGCTGCAAGAGAAAGGTCATGTCGCACCCTGGATTTCCGGATGGGCTGGAGATTGAGATTCCCGCCGGTACGCAGAGAAATGAGGAGGTGGTACTGGTTGGGAAAGGGATGCCCGATAAGAAGGGGGGATTTGGAAACTGTGTTGCACACATTGATGTGAAGGTTAGCGATGAGGAGAGAACATACTTGGAGAGACATGCGATGTCTCTTCGGGCAATGTTTGTTCCTGCGAAGGAGGATGGGCCGTTGCAGTAGGCATATGCCTTAGATAGCCTTGATGGGTATAAGGCTTAGATAGCCTTGAAGCTCGGGAGTCCGGCCTTGGCATAGTTGTCGAGAAGCATGGTGGGCTGTCCGACGGGGGCACCACCACAGCCGCCACGCTGCTTTCTCGATTTGGACTTACGGCTCTTGCTCTTGCGGCTGCGGCTCTTGCTCTTGCGGCTGCGGCTCTTGCTCTTAGACTTTCTGGCCTTCGACTTGCGTCTAGCACCACCCGCCTGGGCAGCGGCCTGCTGGTACGAAGCATCGAGGCCCGTGATTCTGGCGGCACCACGGAGGCTGGCATCCAGCTCACCCGTGTAGTCGAGGGGAGCACCCATCAGAGCACGAGAACCGCCGTGCTGCTGCATGTGGATCTTGGAAAAGTCCGCACCCTGGGCAAGCGACTCGTGGGCACCGCCACGCTGTCTTCTGCTTCTACGGCTTCTCGACTGCTTACGGCTCTTAGACACACGGCTCTTGCTCTTGCTCTTGCTCTTGGTCTGCTTACGGCTTCTGGACTTTCTGCAGCTTACCATTCTACCAAGTAAAAATATTTTTTACAGGTAGAATGGAACCTAATTGGATGAAGCAAATCTCTAGCAATACAATCTGCAACTTCTTCTACGTATTTTTCGTGGTATACGCGTTTATCTTCGTTCTGTCTGTAATTAGTGTTATTGGCACTGCCATGTCTGTAAAGTCTACCCCGATGTCGATGGCCATTCTCGCCAACGGTATTATAACGTCTCTCATTGGCGGCACAGCTATGCTCTTCTACTACCTCATCTGCGATAGAGCTCTTCTTGCCGGCCACGTAGGCTCTTCAACCCCTGTTGCGTAAGAGTCTTTGAACTTCGTTTGAAATAGTTTCTTTGAAACCATCTCAAAAGAAAGATCTCATGTAAAAGTAATGGTAGCTGTACCTCGGCGTATGCCTACTCCTCGCATCGTACCTATCCGTACTCCTATTGCTGGTGCAACTCCTCGCATCGTAACTGTTACGGCACCTGTTCAAAGAGCACCTGCATCTGCTGCTCCAACTGCATCTGCAACTGCTGCAACTGCATCTCCTGTTGTAAAAACTCCAGATACAAGTGCTACACTTCCTAATCCACCTACAACAGTGAAATCCCTTACGTCTAGCCTTGCGTCGCCTTCTAGCCTTGCGTCGCCTAATGCAAAGAGTCCTCCTAGCGTTACATCTCCTTCTAAAAATATCACTAAGAAGGCAAATGTGGCTACCAGCGTTGCACCGCCTGTACAGACCCAGCCATACCAAGCATACCAGTCATACCAGCCCTATCAACCCTATCAATCATATAATCCCTATCAACCCTATAATCCTTATCAGTCATACCAACAGCCCTATCAGTCATACCAACCACAAGTAGCTCAATCATCGTATTCTGAACGAGCATATACATCCTATATACCCGATACAACTCCGAACCAGCAACCAACGGTGCAACAAAATATACAACAGGCTCCTGCTCAATTAATATACGTGAAACCAAATTCGGCAACGCCGGCTAACGTGAACAACAGTAAAAGGGTGAATGGTAATGGAACCAGGGTGAATGGCAATGGAACCAGGGTAAATGGGAATGGAACCAGGGTGAATGGGAATGGAACCAGGGTGAATGGGAATACGACGAGAAAGGTAAATAGGCTAAATCAGGAACTTGAGGAACTACTTGAAGATACCGAAGATGTCAATGAAAATACCATTCGCAGAGATAAAAACGCCATTCAAAAGAATATAGATGCAATCCAGAAGAATGAGGAAATGAAGGCTAGGAATATAAGAAACGGCAAGAATACCAGTCTGAAGAGAAACAACCTTATCCTCAAAAAAGACAACAGTATACTTCAGCAAAATAGGAATAGGCTGAAAAGGAATGAGGCTACCCTGAAGAAAAGAGCTAGAGCTAGAGCTAGAAGTCGTATAAGAATACGCGTGGTTCGAAATACAAAATCAAGTACGTTCCCCCAAAGCCTCTACCTGGGCGGATCTAAGCCACTGCGGAAAACAATGAAAAAATCGAACCCCTCCTTCCGACAGAAATGTCGACGCCTGTCCCGCAAACACTAAACCCCAATCCCTCCCTTCCGAGCCCGTCGACCCTCCTGCAGGCGAGCAAGCTGGCCATTGCTGAGGATAAGCCGATCCACCTCGATTACTTCGTGGACACTACGACCGGCAAGGCCTACATGGGCGAGGACAGTGAGACCAAGGAGAAGATGCTCGTAAAGTCTGCTGAGGAGTTCACGAGCCTTATTAAGAAGGTCTACAAGGTGGCCGATGACTACATTGTTATGACGGAGAACTCAATCTACATCGTAAGTGGCAAGATCCAGCGCAGAAGAATCCAGGCGAGTGCTCTGTCTGGTGAATAAGCTAGCTCACAATCTAAACGATCCATGCTCTTTCCTCTAGATGGACGTTACTGATACTAAAACAGACGATAAAGACGACATAGATGTACCCTATTCCTCCATGTCATCCAACGATCTCAATGCTCTAAAAGCCCTCTTTCAACAATCCATGGATCATTATCAGAAGATTCTGATCGACGTAACCGCCCTAAAAGAGGGAGATATCCGTGCAATTAACCTGTGTATGGCCGAAGTAAAAAAGGATATCGCCGAGATTGATGAAGCCCTCTCACAAAAATTGATAAAGGATGTGGCCGCTACCTAAAGTCAGAATGCTTCCCTCCAATCTCGTAATAAGCCCCCTTCGTATATCGACCATGGTTGTTACAGGGCATATAGGCACCACTCTTTCTCTCCAAAAGCTCCTCGATATCTTCCACGAAAAGGCTATCCCCCTTTCCTGGCCCGGCGAGGGATTTCTCAAGGTTGAATACAAGCCCATCTTTACTGTTGCCAAGGACGTTACGTCAAAGGCGAGAGCAAAGGCAGTCGACAAGCTTGTCATTGGAACATGTTCCCGCGACGAGCTGACGAACCGCAAGAAGTCCAAAAACATCTTCTTCAACCAGTCGACTCTCGTGGTTCGCCGCCAGTGCGGCGTCTCCGCAGGCCAGCCCGTGTACAAGGAGGTAAACATCAAACTCTTTAAGAACGGCGGAGTCCAAATGACCGGCATTCCCACCGACACCTTTGCAAAAGAGACCTTCGAGTGGCTGATCAAGGCCCTCTCCGAGTTCTCAAGTCCCATTCTCGAGGGGAAGCCAGAACCCCACCGCTATAACATCCAGCTCATTAACAGCGACTACAGCGTCAACGGCTCTATCAATCGCGAGAAGCTCCACGAGCTTCTTGTGAGTGAGTATAATCTCTTCAGTTCCTTCGAGTCCACTATTTATCAGGGCTGCGACACGAAATACTACTATAACGAAGCAGCTCCCAAGGGTGCAACAGAGGGGGTCTGTCCCTGCGGCGATACCATCTGCTCAGGCAGTGGTGACGGAACCGAGATAGGCAAGTGCAAGGAGATCACCATCAGCCCCTTTCACACAGGCTCCATCATCATCACGGGGGCACGCCGCTTCATCCAAATCGAGACGGCCTACAAGTTCATGAACTCGATTCTGCGAAAGCACTGTACCGAACTTATCAAGCCGTTTCCTGCATAAGAGTGGTCATTGCACGCTTCCAAAGATCAAATAATATTCTTTTTACGGTAGGCTCATTAATATATGCATGGCTGTCCGATGATGTAATCGACGACCACAGGCTCATATCACGCTTTGAAATAGGGATGACATACTGTAAAAGGAGGAGAAACCAGGATACGCGGTCTCTCATAGGAGTGCCTGGCTCGGCAATTAATTTGTAGAGAGACTCGGCATTCGTGGCGTGAAGGGTGTTAAAAAGGAAGCGGGTTATCTGGGTATTCTGCGAAGAGCATTGCTTGAAGAAGCGGATGTCGCCGCGCCGAAAGAGAGTGTCGAGCATCGGTACACGGAACTTGACAATCTTCTGGAGACGATCCACCTTCGTGGGGGCGAAGGGGACAATGAGGAACTTGTTGAGCACCTGGGGGTGGATATGAGAGAGGGAGTTACAGATGAAGATGATAATGATTTCGGAGGTGGGGCGTTGTAGGAGCGGCCTTAGTGCACACTGGGCCTGGTCGGTCAGCGTCTCGGCCTCGTCGAAGATGATGACCTTCGGCGGTATCTTGTCTAACTGGAAGAAGAGGCTCTGCATACGGCTTTCGACGAATGGATAGATCTTGTTGCGGATCATGTCGAGGGAACGCTCGTCACTGCTGTTTAAGAATAGGAGGCTGGAGAAGCTGTTCGCAAGCTTGCCGTGGATGGCCATAGCAAAGCTCTGGGCCGTGGTAGTTTTGCCAGAGCCAGGTGGACCTACGAACAGCATATGCGACATGCACTCTGGATTTTTCACCATGCACTGTAGGATTTCCGGAAATTCCTCCGTCTTTAATATAATCGACATCGCTGCTATTGGACTGTAGTCATTGAGACTGTTTAGGTGGATACTATAAAGTCGGTTAAAGGGGACGTGCTAGAAGGAGTAGTTATGGCCGACGAGAAGCCGAAACGCACGCCTCGTAAGAGTGCGGAAGGAAAGCCGAAGAGAGAAAAGAAGCCGGTTACCGTGGTGGCTGTTGTTACTCCCCAGGGGATCGAGGGATCCTTCTCTGAGCCGAGAAAGCCGCTCATTGTGCACTTACCGTTCAATAGCAGCAATGTGAATTTTACTGAGACGTCGACCTTACGCTACGATCCTCAACCGCCACCCCAACCGGTGCCGTATGAGGACGACTCATCGAACGTATATTTTCAGGTGGAGGGAGATGCTCCTCTTGCCCCTAACATTGTGCAGGCTACTCCCACGTCGGCTCCCGCGGCTCCTTCCACGTCGGCTCCTTCCACGTCGGCTCCGCAAAAGAAGGAGGAGCTCTTCCAGCGTACCGTAGTTCTCGCTTGTTATACGTCAGCCCCTGGAAAGCCATTCCCCATCCCTAAGACAACGGATGTCCACTGTTACTGGTGTTCCCACACCTTTGAAAATGAGCCCTGTTTTCTCCCTGTCAAAGAGGAGAGCAATTATTACTATGTATATGGCAACTTTTGCACACCCCAGTGCGGCCTCGCATACCTTCTGAACGAGCACCTCGACTCCCACGTTCGCTGGGAGCGTATGGCCCTTCTCCATCGTATGTACCGACCGGCGGATTCCACGGGCGGCCGACTGTATCCTGCACCCCCGCGCGAATCGCTTGTTGAGTTTGGGGGTGTGTACACGTATGAGAAGTACAGGGAGCTCATCCAGACTGGTTCTCTGCGTGTCGATATCCACAAGCCACCTATGCTAAGTATCCTGGGTGTCCTTGATACGAAGCCTATTGACTTCTATGACTCGTCTCTACAGAATACACTGACTCAAGGGTTCTCGATGGATCGCTTCAAGGCGTGGAGTGAGCAGGGAGGGGCACTGCGGTTGAAGCGTAGCAAGCCGCTAAAGGACAAGGAGAGCACGCTGGATGCGTGTATTCAGATTCGTGTTAAAAGGGGTATAGATGCGTAAGCTTTGCTTATGCCCAGGCAGCTTAAAAATTGATCCTACATATCCTTGGAGTAGAATGTCCAAGGATATGGAAGACTGTGGTGTATCTGTCAATCTAACGCACGTGCCCAACTCGTCGACGCCTCTTCATATTGTACTGTGGAAGGGTGCAGATGAGTCGCGTCTTCAGGTTCAGTCGCTCTTAGATCGTATCACCACTCTCGAGTCAATGGTAGCAGGGCTGCTTGAGACCCAGCGGGCATCTGTATGGTTCCCTCAGTGTTTGCGTCCTACGCCTGCAGGCTTAGATGTTGTTTCGAGACGTGAGAGTGCAGGAAATGAGTCTGATTTTGGCTCTCTTCTATCGAATATTGTCCGGCCTTCTACGAGGGACGAGGTAGAGGCCGAGATTACTGAGGCGGAGGCCGAGGTTACTGAGGCTGAGGTCGAGGACGAGGTCGAGGAGGATGCAAGCGAAGCAGTAGCTGAGGCTGAGGACGACGCAGTAGCTGAGGATGCAAGCGAAGCACTAGCTGAGGCTGCCGAGGCTGCTGAGGCTGCTGAGGATGAAGCTGCGGAGGTCGAAGAGGAGGTTGAGGTTGAAGAGGAGGTTGAGGTCGAAGAGGAGGTTGAGGTCGAAGAGGAGGTTGAGGTCGAGGACGAAGAGGAGGATGAAGTGGTCGAATACAAGGAGGTCGAGTGGAAGGGAGTTACATATTATGTCGACGCTGAGAACCAGGTATACCAGATGGATTCTGATGGCGACCTCATCGATACTCCCATCGGTATATGGCGCGAGGAGACCAAGAAGCTTGTCCGCTACAAGCAGTAAAATGAAACCTATTAACTAGAATGGCGTGCTGGCCCGTCAATATAGTCGCCTGCTTTTTTGTAGCAATCCTCCTCCTAGATACAATTCAAGATAAGTGGGATATAATCCCCTACCACGGCGGCCTCGGCATTGGATTTACAGGCCTCTATTACATATTTTGTGCCCTCTTCGGCGAAGATATTAGCCTTGCCGTCCTCTTCGTCCCCGCTGTCTTCGTTCTAATCTTCATGGTGGTCTCATGGATCTTCTATAACAATATACAGGCCAATCAATGCTGCGTGACCTGCTCAAAGAACCTGAGCCCCTCGCCTATACCCAAATGCAGACCCTCTCCTAGCCCCAGCCCCAGCCCGAGCCCTTGTCCATGCCAATAAACATGCGTTTACACTAAGCCACTCAGTAATTTGAATATACAAAGTATATATACAAAGTATATATACAAAGTATATACCATTACCACAGCCATCAAGGTAAGGTATAAAGGCACTACCAATACTTAAATATATGAAAACTTTAATTGAAATCGGTGCATTTGATGGATCCGATAGTTTAAGATATCACAACGATGGGTATGTTGTGTATACATTTGAACCTAAGAAAGATTTATTCCAGAATCTATTTGACAGGACGAAGCATCTTACTAATTATACGGTAATACCTAAGGCAGTATCGCTGCAAAATGGGGTAGTGCAATTCAATATATGTAAATCTGGAGGAGCCAGTTCTATTTTACCATTTCGCTCCGATCAAGAATTAATTCAAACTTGGTCGAAGGAACGTACTGATATACAATTTTCAGGTATATCATATGATGTAGAAACCACTCGCCTTGATACATATATAGAAGAAAATGGATTAGAAGATACAATAATTGATTTTATACATATAGATGCACAAGGGGTTGATCTAGATTGCCTTAAAAGCCTTGGAAAATACATTAAAAATGTTGGTGCAGGGGTTGTTGAAACAGTGAAAGATAAAAATAAGAGTATTTATATTGGCCAAGATGAAAACACTATAGATAATGTTAGAAGCTTTTTAGAATCGAATGGTTTTACTATACGTGCCGTTGAAAGTAATGATAATACAGGATGTGAATATAATGTGTATTTTCAAAAATCCGACTGCGGTCTAAACTAGTCGAAGTATTCTTTACAAGAATGTCAGTCACCGCAGTTGCAATCTATGTCATTAATACTCTCTTCGCGATAAAGGATTCAGCGGTCCATTTATGCGAGGCAGTCTATGACGCGTATCAGCCAAAGATTTGGGCCTTTACAACTCGCAATGCCTACCCCACCATAGTCAACTCTGGTTGGTCGATCGACTCCTCTATCGATACCTATTCTCCCGATACCTACACCTTTATAGATTCGTCATCAGAGAGTCAGAGTATCGACATTGTAATTGCCCAGATAGAGACTGCAAATAAGACTACCTTTGATATGAGTTCCTTCTTGTACTCAATTCGCTGGTACCACAGTCCTCCAAGCTTATACGAGCTTGTCATCCTCTATTTCCTGCACCAAAAGATCTGCCTTTCGACCGATCTTATTGACACATATATATTTACAGCCCTAACTTCTGAAGGCGAAGATATAACGATTGAACTGGGCTCTGCATTCGCCAAGAAACCGTTTCGAGGCTGGAACACCGAGTTAAAAGTTGATTGAAGGGTACAAGTATTACGGGGTCCCGCCATGTCACACCCCACGCTCGACACCCCTTTGCCCTCTGGTGCATGGAAATTGTATTTCCATCCAGCAAAGGAAACCCGCTGGCACATGGATACCTTCAAGTGTATCTGTACCATTCATACATTTAAGGATCTGGCCAATGTCTTCGCTGCTCTAAGCCCTCTCGACTGGGCTCGTGGCAAGTTCTTCTTTACACCTGAGGACATTCCGCCGCTTATGGAGAATGCCCGCAACATTCGCGGCGGCTCCTATTCTCTTCGCATTGAGCGGAACAATGTGGGCCCCATTATGCAGAAATATATTGTATCGGCAGTCCTAGGTACATGCTTAGCACCCGAGGATAAGATATCCTGTGTGCGTATAACCCCTCGCCGCGACTTCAATATTCTTCAAATCTGGAACAGGGATTGCGAGAAGTTCTGCAGCCCGGCTGGCCTGACGATCCTCGATGCAAAGATACCTCATTCGGAAGTGAAGTATATGCCGCATGTTGAGAAGAAGATCTAAACAGGGGAGTCTGTTGATTCAGTCGATGATTCCGTCGAGTCAGTTGACTTAGCAGATGACTCGATTGAGTCAGCAGTATCCTCCTTATTTTTACACACATAATATAGTCTCATTAAAAATGCGACTATATCGAGTCCAAGAATAGGAGCGTAGTTTGCAATAAGGGATACATCATCGTTTGCAATCGAATACGCTAAGGCGAAACTACTTGCCAGTAAGAGAATGATCTTCTCGGGCATATTGTAAAAATTGGCGTTCTTGTTCTTATAGTTTGCATATAGTTCTGGAATATAACATATGAAAAAGAGGCCTGATGCCGTATTTAATAGGTAGTCGTAGGCCATTACTTTTTAGTAAGGAATTCTTTTCTTAAAAACTATCGCATGTGTAGTATGAGTGGTAAAACTCGCAAATACAGATTCCCCAGACGCTTCAGCAAGACATATTGCAAGAAGACCAAGTGTTCCAAGATGGGCTTCACGCAGCGAGCCTCCTGTCGTCCCTATAAGAATTGTTACAAGAAGTAGCTACGTAAGCAGTCCCTACGTAAGCAGTCCCTACGTAAGCAGTCCCTACGTAAGCATTCCCTACGTAAGCAGTCCCTACGTAAGCAGTCCCTACGTAAGCAGTCCCTACGTAAGCAGTCCCATCATCTTTCGGAACGTCCTTTTCACATCGCCATTATAATCAACAAATTGCGGCGGTGTGATGCCTGGAGCTAACTTGGCCGTCACATCTCCCCGTTTCTTCCAGAGATGCTCCGATAGATTTTGCAGTGTTGGTTGCGGAAGCAGAACTTCTCCGCAGCTAAATACATCTGTGCAAAAGGTGGTACACGTATTCATGCCAAAGACTGATCGTATGGCTTTGCAATAAGGCATTTCAAGAATAGCTGTCGATCCTTTCCGTAGTACTTCGACTGTTGCCTCTATCCATGCAGTCTGATGAATAGGATCAGGGATTGTGTGCTTTGTACTATAATCGCAAACAAGTACGAGAAAATTCATTACCGGTTCAAGATATTGCACGGGAAATGCATCGAGTGCTCGGAATTCAATACCATGTTTGGTAAATTTATTGTAATTGAAATCATAACCGGTTATTTGTGGAGCATTGTAGTGTGATTTCGCATGGACTAATCTCATATAGGCAGAAGGAGTGGTGTCAAGCAGTTTTCCTTTTTCCATTCGGCTCGTCTCATACGTACCCATTCCGATATATCTGCTGAGAGCCAGGCGCTGGGATCCAGCCGCGTACCCAGAATCGAAGCAGGAAAGAATATCAGGGGTTCCATACAAAGCCACGAGTAAGGGCTCAATCCACTGAATTCCACGAATAGCATTTGCATGCTTATCATTGAATTCTTTTTCATTTGCTATAGAGCCTCCTTTCAGCTTTGTCGGCAACGTTATATTTATATGATATGTGGAATTGTTACATGTTACAATATTACGAGGATTCGTGCTATGGATAGCAAATCCGTGATTGACCGTAGGGTAAGAGAGGTGACCAAGTTCAGGCAGGTGTTCGTTCACCTCGCGTAAATACGTCGCCTTGATTCTGTTCAGCTCAGCAACCGTGCTCTGCACTGTCGCCTTGTAGAAGTCAAATGTTGTGAATTCAAAGGTGTCACCGTCATAGATCATATTCTTCTCAAATAAGTCACGCACGACAGGGCTAGCCTCCTTCAAATACGCATCCACCGTTGTCCCTGTGAACTTGGGATTCGGTACGGGGACTTTTCTGTAGAGAGTCGCATGTTCGCCATGTATATCCGCATGTGTAAAAGAGTGGCTATTCACATACTTCGGGGTGAGTATATGATCTGGCAAATAGGAGAGAGCATCGAGGAGAGGTTTCTCTTTATAGTTTAACCAGTAGTCGACAGAGTATCGTTCACGAGCACGGGACTTTAGGTAGGTTTCTTTCGGAACGTCTATTAAGTCTTCACATACAAGGTAGGTCTCATTTTCTATTCCCAGACCCCAGTATTCTGTGTCATTTGTATGGAGATTCGTGTAAAAGTCGATGTATTTCTTATGTTTCGGGACATCCTTATCCATCTTTTTACAGGCGATCTTTTTTACGAGATATCTGCCAGGATGAGTGCCTTCCGCGGATTCACATCGTTGTATCGAACGTGGCTACGCTTATATGCAGATACAAAGGAATCCGCACCTGCAATGGTGTGCACATCGTATAACTTGGCCCCAATGAGCAGAGTATTTGTAACAAGGGATACAGGCGTCTTCAGATCCATATAGTCCGTAAAGATAATATACGCACTGAATCCAATATTTGCCATGTAGACTGCGAGGGTAATATATACCCACCGCTGATATAGTTTCATCATATTATGTAGCTTTTCTCTTCTCTTGTCGGTTAGCTTCTCTAATAGGCTGCCAGTGTTCATGGGCAACTCTGGATTCACCATCAAATAATGGTTCAGCCAGTGTTCTCTTCTGAACTCTATGCCTATGAGAATGAGAAAGCAGAGGAGGGTGGCGAAGTTGCATCCAGCCGCACACAAATAAATGGTATTTCCATTCATCAGATTCTCGACGGGACTGCATGGATGGTGACCACATGTAGCGGGTACAAAGAGGACCAGCATTGATCCCATAACGTTGCGATAAATATCAACACATACAACTCCTGCCGTGGAAAGGACTTGTATGGCTTGATCCATGGGCTCTGCTATAGGTATTTAGTTTAGACAAACGGGCATTTCTAAATGCCCGTTTGCCGCGGCCGCTGGGCATTTTTAAACAAGTTCCAAGCCCAAAATACCGAAGGCAAAATTGCTTAATTCCCATTTGTAATGCCCAGCGGTCTAACACTCATCGTAATATAAGTGAATCACTTCCAATAACTCATCATTCTCTTCTTCAATAATCCTCTCGACCTGCCTATCAATCTCCTCCTTCAGTACGCATAGCCTCGTAGCCATTTCGGGATTTTTCCGCTCCCCCTCGTCATTTATATATAAGTGGGGGTTAAAACGAATGAATATAAATTTACCACCATGTAGCATCATAAGATCGTCGTAACGTAATTCTTCATCATCTGTATTGCGATATTTATGCTGGCTCTCGTCAACTTCTATGCAAAGAAGAGTATTTCCAATCATTGTACGAAAATCAATCCTACGACGGCAGGTACAGTCGGCCTGGCCTGTCCAAAGGGATGTATTATGTATAAAGCTATTATAGTGTTCCGCCAGAAAATTCTTTACTTCTATCTCATAGGAGTTCTTACGAATAAGTGCAGTTCTCGGATCGTCGGGGAAGTTTTGCTCAAAGCATAGCGTGCAGTAATTGGAGTATTTTTTCTTTGCTCTGTGATCATAAGGGCAGTCCATCTTCCCCTTTCCTTGGAAATCTATAAGTCCTAAGCACTTAGGAGAAAGAATATCGATCATCGCTTCCTCCTTACACGATACACAGCAGGTTGCCTTTTTGTCAGATCTATATCCAAACACTGGCTGTGCCCGCCCACACTTACACATTTTAGCTTTTATATTTACCATTTCTGCAGTTTTACAGGATACGCAGCAGCTTGCCTTCTTATCTGTACGTAAACCAAAGACGGGCTGTGCTTTTCCGCACTTACATTTTTTTGTTCGGATATCCACCATGCCATCCGCCTTACATGATGCACAGCATGTAGGTCGAGTATCAGTGGTAAGTCCGAATACCGGTTGTGACTTTCCACACTTGCAACTAGCTCCCGCAACATTCACCATCCCCTCCTTCTTACACTTCACACAGCAAGTTGCTACTGTATCTCCAGGCTTTCCAAATACTGGAACTGTTCCACAGGGACATTTCTTAGTAACGATATTCTCCATCCCCTCCTTCTTACATGTAAAACAATAGCTTGGCTTCTTATCCCCCTTAAATCCAAATGCTGCAGATTTTCCACATGTACATAATTCGAGTGATAAATTAATCATCCCTTCCTTCTTGCATAATTTACAGCATCTAGCTTTGTCACCTTTAATGCCAAAACAGGGGACGGCCTTACCACACATACACTTCTTATTCTTAAGGTTCACCATCCCCTCCTTCTTACAATCAGTGCAATAGTCCGCTCTCTTATCTTCTGGCATTCCATAGCTTGGCATGTGATTCCCACATTTACAGCGACGATCCGCGATATTTGTCATCCCCTCCTTTTTACACTTTCCGCAACATGATGCTCGCTCATCCTTTGCAGCGAATCGTGGCGTTGAAGAACCACATACGCATACACCGTATTGCGTTTTTGCACCATTTTCTTTACCATGCGTCATACAGTATTCAGGATTTCCAAATGTAAATCCATAGGTGGCTTTACATTTGCAGCTTTCGACTTTGCACTCCATTCTATAGAGGAACGGGAGAATTTATTTATACCGGAGAGGTTAAACTTTTTCTGGTAAAATCTTGCATAAGTTGGGTATTTTTTATTTTTTAGAGTTTAAAAACTCGCATGACGCGATTATGTCATAAATTAATGATTTTCCTTGTTTTTGATGGGCGCAAGGACTAATTTTACGCTCCCTAAGTTAGCTACAGTATACTCGAGTATCAGCGGATAATCGTTTTTCAGAAACATTTGTATCGAAGGGCAGAGAGTCGTGCACTTTGTAAAAAGGACCAGGTGCTTCAGCTGGAAAATGCCCTGGACGACCTCATTGGCTGAACCAGACTTCTGAACCTTCATCGTATTGTTGTTTTCTGACATGATAGTCTCCTGCTCAGCGAAGTCGCCCTCGCACCTGAAAACTAGGTCAGTACCGGCCGAAGTAATCTCTACGTCCAGCTTCTCACCCAGAGTGTTCATGTCGCGGCAGATCTTCTGCAGATCGACCGATGGCATGTGAATAATGTTGCTGAAGTTCAGGTTGGGTATCTGAATCTCGTCAATGTTCGTGTCAAAGAGTTTGAGGAAGTAGTTCGTGACCGTCGACTTCTCGGCGTTCTCCATGCGAATACCCAGCTTGTTGGGATTGGACGCAGGCAGATAGAGGGTCAGGGAATCATTGTTACCCATAGTCTTGATGAGCTTGAAAAAGTAGATCATATTCACTCCGAGAATGTGCTTTGCAGGGCAGAAGTAGTTCTCGAAGCGGTCATGAAATAGACGCAGATAGACGAGAACGGTGTGAGTCTCATCGACGGACATGACCTTGATGCCGTTCGAGTCGATCTCCAGATTGGCCTCGGTAAGAATCTCCTTGAGAGCTTCCACAAGTGTACGGAAAGAGCCAGATTGGACAGTTCTGATTTCGAACAGATTTCCGTTGGAATTGGTCTTGGCTGTACTCATCTATAGCCCGGAGTCTTTCTGTGTTTAAGCGAACGACCGCGATTATTTTTTCTTGTTCTCCGCCGTGTGTTTAAAAGGCTGTGTCCTTGGCGGAAGGCGAGAGGGAGAAGGAGGCCGGCATTCGTAATTCCATGATATACGGAAAAATAGTAGCCACCCTTTTGCTTACGTTTAGCTGTTTTTGACTTGCGGTCAGACCTCCCGACCATTTACTTAGTTTAAAGAAATATATAAAGTAGACTTTAGAAATGGCAGCCATCACCTATACTGCTACCCCTTCCACTGCACAGGCCACTGATACCTTCTACACGCTCAAGGGTCTCGTCGCCGATACATCCGCTACCGATATATCGATGCTTTCCACCGTAAACTACCCTCCTGACCGCGTTCCTCTGCAGGATGCGGCCGGCTACGATCTGCCGAATCCTACCAACCAGATTATTTTCAAGAACCAGCCTGTCTCGTGGTGGATTGCCATGATCAACACGGGTTCGATCAAGTATACCCCTGTGAGCAACACTGTCAACTGGGCCTATAATGATGCTGAGTCAAATGTCATCCATATCCACATTGACATCAGTATGGCGATGATTCCGAACAAGACAGACAAAGTAAATAGAAATATGGAGACGAAGGTTACGACGATTACGCTGCAGGATAATGGCGTAATGAATATGTCACAGACATTTTCGGGTATGATGTTTTAAGTTACTGTAACTCCATCTACATTCGGCAAAACCGTTTCACAGGGGCTATCAATTATATCGGCCGGCTCATCCCGATACTTTGCATATACACCAGCATTGAGTACAGCGAGACCCTTTTCAACCGCAGCTGGAAACTCAGGAGGAAACTCGGTAGAGAGAAAGTTCTTAATCTTTACCGGCTTCAGAATCATTGCATCATTTATACAGGGAATGTACCATTCTCCACGATTCCTTTGCAAACACACAAACACGGGATCATAGACCCGCCAACCGATTTCAATCTTTCCATTTGACCGTACAACTGGAAACATAGAATTCTTATCGATAATCATCTGTAACATCTCTCCAAGACCAGGCAGTAACATGGCATCGCTCAGACGAACGAGCGAATGCTTGTGCATATATGCATTACAGTCCCTCAGTCCACACGCATAATGCTCGTCGCATGTCAAGATGCCAAAGAGGTATCGCCGCACCTGTACCGTCTTCGTATCGATCTGCCCGCAGTATTCGCATACGCAGGGTCGCATACGCAGAGAATGCGGCGTTATGCTTTTCATCCTGTGACTTGTTTGGAAGGGTGCCTTTGATGTCAACTTTTAACTAATACTTTACCATCGCCTGTGAATATACTCTAGTACTGCCTACAAAGAAGAGTGATACCCCACCCTGTAGAACATATCCTTCCTTACTTTTCTCCATAATCTCTTTTATAAGATCTTTTTTCTGATTAGCTTCAATTACAGTGTAGGATCTTATGGGGGTGAGTCCACTAATCCTATTCACTCTACGCGTCATATTCGGCCTTGCTAAAGTCCCAGTGTTCCGAAGGCTGTGCGCATTACCATTCACCGGATCCATCTACATATGCAGTGAAAAGAAAGGGCATATTCCAAATAAAAGTTGATACGCAAGGCTCCCCCCTTGCCCAGTCCGAAAATGTCAGCCCCTGTAGCATACAAGCAGTTTAGTCACCGTGAGCACATCCTCGAGCTCCCTGACACGTATGTGGGCTCAGTGGAGACGCATGAGGAGTGGCGCTGGATCCTCGACGCCGAGGGAAAGATGGTACATCGCAAGATTGCCTTCAATCCTGGTTTCTACAAGCTGTTTGATGAGCTCCTCGTCAATGCTCGCGATGCCCGCATCCGTTCCATTGGCTCTGCCACTCCCATTAAGCAGATTGCCATAACGGTTGCCGATGAGCCGTCGGGCCTTGTGATCACCGTGGAGAATGACGGCAGCGGCATTCCTATCGAGAAGCACGCCGAGAAGCAAGTCTGGGTTCCTGAGCTTATCTTTGGTCACCTTCTGACGAGCGGGAACTATGATAAGGCCGAGGAGAAGATAGTCGGTGGTAAGAATGGCTATGGTGCAAAGCTAGTGAATGTATTCTCCCACGAGTTCAAGGTCGAGGTCCGATCTTCGTCGGGGTCGGAGGGTGACATCCAGAAGTACACCCAAGTCTGGACCGATCACATGTCAAAGTGCGGGAAGCCCAGCATCAAGAAGGATAAGGGCAAGGGCTTTGTCCGTATCACGTACACGCCCGATCTGACTCGCTTTCTCGGATTCGACAAGGACACTATGCTCAATGTTCTGAAGACACGTACGTACGAGCTGGCAGCCCTCTGCGGAAAGGATGTTAAAGTGACGTGGAATGGTTCCGCCATTGCCTCGAACACCTTCGAGAAGTTCATCAAGCTATTTCTCCGCGAGGGCTCTGCAAGCCTCGTGTATGAGGCGTGCGGCCCTCGCTGGGAGGTTGCCGCCGTCCTCACTCGCTGCCTGTACGACGACGAGACCGGTACGGACGACGGCTCTCGCTCCGTCAGTTTCGTCAACGGTATCAACACCAAGAAGGGCGGCAAGCACGTCGACACGGTGGTGCGAAACGTACTAGGCGATTTCTGCGAGGCCGCCGCAAAGAAGAAGGTCCCTGTCAAAGTGGGGCAGATCCGTGACGCGGTCGTCTTCTTCGTCAATGCGACGATCGTGAATCCGTCGTTTGATAGTCAGACAAAGGAGACTCTCACGACTCCCGCTGCCAAGTTCGGCAGCGTGTTCAAGCACGAGAAGCTTTCGGACGGGCTCATGAAGATCGGTCTGCTCGAGGAGGCCCAGTCAGCCCTCGAGGCCAAGAGTGCCAAGGATGCCAAGCGGACGGACGGGTCCAAGAAGAAGACCCTGCGTGGTCTACCCAAGCTGGTCGATGCACTGTGGGCCGGCACTGCAAAGAGTCCCGATTGCACGCTCATTCTGACCGAGGGAGATTCAGCTGCCACGTCGGCGATTTGCGGCCTGAGTGTGGTGGGTCGTGAGCGGTTCGGCGTGTTTCCTCTTCGCGGTAAGCTGCTCAATGTGAAGGACATCTCCCAGGAGAAGTTCAACAAGAACGAGGAGCTCACGGCAATCAAGGCGATCCTTGGTCTTCGCCAGGGCTCGAAGTACAAGGATAAGAAGGATCTGCGGTATGGTCGCGTGATGATCATGGCGGACCAGGACCATGACGGGTCGCACATCAAGGGTCTCCTCATGAATCTGTTTCATACCGAGTGGCCCGAGCTCCTGCAGCTGGGCTTCCTGTGTTCACTGGCAACTCCCTTACTGAAGGCGTCTCGTCGCTCGGAGTCTATCTCCTTCTACAGCAACGGCGAGTTCGACGCATGGAAGGAGCGTATCGGTTCAACTGCGGGTTGGACCATCAAGTATTACAAGGGGTTGGGTACGAGCACGAAAGAGGAGGCTCGTGAGTGGTTTGAGCGGCTAGCCGAGATTTACTATGACTGGGACGGTGTGAGTGATGAGTCGATCTCCCTCGCCTTCCATAAGAAGCGGTCCGATGACCGCAAGGTCTGGCTGAGCGGCTACAACCCCAAGCGGATCCTCGACATCGGTGCAGGAGGGCGGGTGACCTACACTCGCTTCATCAACGACGAGCTCATCCACTTCAGCAATGCTGACAATCTGCGATCCCTGCCGAATGTCATTGACGGTCTCAAGCCGTCGCAGCGAAAGATTCTCTTTGGCTGCTTCAAGCGTGGTCTGCGGTCTGAGGTGAAGGTGGCCCAGCTGGCCGGCTATGTTTCCGAGCATGCAGCCTATCACCATGGCGAGGCATCCCTGTGTGCAACCATTGTGGGCATGGCCCAGAACTTCGTGGGCAGTAACAATCTGAATCTCCTTGTGCCACAGGGTCAGTTCGGGTCTCGACTCATGGGTGGCGAGGACAGTGCCTCGGCGAGGTATATCTTCACCTTCCTCGAGAAGATCACCGATTTGATCTATAGAAAGGAGGATATGGGCATTCTCAACTATCTCGACGACGACGGTACTCCCGTCGAGCCGGACCACTACTATCCCATCATCCCCATGCTTCTCGTGAATGGCTGCGTGGGAATTGGTACTGGCTTCAGTACAAACATCCCTCAGTACAATCCTGCCGACCTGGTTGACCTGCTGCGGAATCGTCTCACTGGGAAGATGACTAGCTTCGCTCGCGCATCTCTCAAGCCCTGGTGGTATGGGTTCAAGGGTGCGGTTATCCCTGGGGATGGCGAGGGCAACTGGATTACGAAGGGCGTGTACACATTTGATGACGCTACCAAGTCAATTACCATTACGGAGCTGCCGGTTGGCTCATGGACCAAGGATTACAAGACGCTGCTGGACACCTTCTGTACGGCAACGACCAAGGAGGAGATGGCCCTCGCATTTGGCGACGATGGCCAACCTGTACTAAAGTCATTTGATGACCTGTATACGGATGAGGAGGTCCGCTTTGTCCTCTTCCTATCGGAGGACTACTATGAGGACTGCAAGGCACACCCGCAGGAGTTTGAGAAGCGGTTCCGACTCACGAACACATGGCGTACGAGTAACATGGTGGCCTTCGACAATGACATGAAGATCGTGAAGTACTCCTCGCCCGGTGAGATTGCTGATGCATTCTACGGCCCGAGGCTGAAGGCGTATGAGACGAGACGCCTGAAGGAGATGGAGCGTCTACGGGCAGAGGCGGTGGAGGCCGATGCAAAGGCACGCTTCATCCGAGCCGTGCTGGAGGGTAGTCTGGAACTACGGCGTGCAACGGACGAACAGTTGGTTGCCGCCCTGAAGTCCCATTCTCTACCGGCACTTTCGGGTTCGGCGGATTCAGTGGATGGCTACGACTATTTACTCCGACTCCGTATGGATCGTGTCAAGGCGAATGCTATTGTGGAGGCGGAGGAGTCTGTGGCAAAGGCGAAGGGCGCGGTGGAGGCTCTCGAAAATACTACGGCATCGGCACTCTGGCTCAAGGACTTGGATGACTTTGAGGCAGGATGGATAACGATGTTGAAGAATAGGATCAGCATTCCTACGGCTAAGAAGGCAGTTGCCTCGAAGACGAAGGCGAAACGTTGAGAGTAACGTGTAAAAGCGACAAGCGAAGCGACTGGAAGAGAAGCTAAAAGCTTCTACAAGAACGGCTGGGTCATAGAAAGCGTGCGACTACCGGCACTGCTTAAATGGACGGGATGGGCCATAGGAACCGGCAGGGTGTCAATGTCCTTTAGGTAGTATATGTAATGATCTACGGCGGAAAGAATATGCGGTCCAGACCAGTTCACTACGAGCTGGTTTAATTCATTGACTTGCCCGGGAATGTCCTTCGGGTGATTTTTCGCGTACTGGTAATACATCGCCCGCATGATAATCTTCAATTCGTCAACCGACTGGTCGTCGATCACATAGCCCTTCGGCTGGCTTTTGTCGAAAACATACCGGCGAATAGCGGCCTGTACGGCAACAACGTTCTGCTGGGAGAAAAATGCGTCTGAGAGCGGTCCCTGCTCCCAGGTTCCACGCAACATATCGGCCTGGAAGTTCTGTTCGGCGCTCTGTTGATATCCGAACCCGGGAAAGGATCCTGACTTGCGGCCATCGCCTAACGAATTTGCATATGAGGGGTGCGAAAGGTTAATACGACCATTTCCTTTTTGCATACCCGCCTCTACCATCTAACGGCACTTCGCAGAATTTTTTTCTAAGGAAGAGGTATAACAAATGTCGTCTGTTGCTTCTGGCTTTAAGCAAAACAACTCTGCTTACCTGAGAATCGTCAGCACCATCCCTGTTGCTAACTTCCTCACCTACACGGCTGGCACGGGCTCGGGCGGTGCCTACCTGCCTGGCTCGTTCGCCGCCGTTGCTGCCGACTCTACGTTCGATGTGTCGACCAATCTCCAGGTCGGCAACTCCGTGAAGGACATGGGTAAGACGGTCATCAGCTCGGCTCGTGTGTTCCGCAAGGTTCAGCTGATGGCTCCCGCCGCCAACCCTGGTGTCAGTGGCGGTAGCGTTGCTGGTGCCAGATTCGCCGTGGGCTACCTCGAGGTGGCCAGCGATGCTGGTGACACGGCCAACTGCCTCGCTTAAGCATATAAGGCATACGCTTAACAAGCGACCAAAGGTCGCAGAACAATGTTCAACGAACTACGTTCACAAAGAATATGATATTCTTTATGTATGTATATTCTAGAAAGATGGCGTTGCCAACATTTACCTGGGGTACAACAACGCTCTCCTATTACTTTCTTGCCTACACGATTATAAGTGCGAGTATTGGTCTCTATATGATTAAGTACGCCTACGAACTGAATAAGCCGATGTCTGCTATGATTATTCTGGTTCTGCTGGTTCTGATGTTCGTATTCTTTGGAAAGAGATGGTTCGTGAATGGCCAGCTAAAAGGCACACCTGGAGCCGTAGCATCGCAGGTAGCTGCTGCTTCAGGCCCCTCCGCCGTAGCTGCATCCGGCCAATGTGGAGGAACAACCCCTGGCCCCAAACCGACCTTCTGGCCCCCTATCATCAACGCATGCCCCGACTTTATGACAATTGATGCAATGGGCAACTGTGCCGATACCAATTTCTTATATGGAGAAGGCTCTCTTCTATTCCCTGCAAAGCAGCCCCCCAGCACAATCTGCACCATTTTACAGGCTCCGAACAGTGCCCATACCAAGTACGTGCGTTGGGAAGGTGTAGTAGAAGCTGATGGAATATGCAAGGCTGCTAACATTGGCAGAGCCCCTTCTATGTAAGAAAAGCAGAAGGGCATGAATGCATAAATGCATAAATGCAAGAATGCATTTATGCATGAGGGCATAAGAACGCAGTTATACTACATGTAGCATGAAATCCAAGACGATTTCTCTTCATCCAACCATTGAATCCAAGATCCTTGATTGGTTTAAGAAACGTACAACTCCCGCCGTCTTTCTCGTCGGCCCCCCTGGTGTCGGAAAAACGACCCTTGCATATCGAGTAATGGAAATAATGAACCTTCGCATTCGTGAATTCAATGCCTCTCACACAAGAAGTGGGGCCTGTTTTCGCAAGGTCATTCTCCCCCTTCTCCAGCGAGGAGGTGTTATCAATATGATGGAAACGGGCAAGCAGGGAGGACTCGGCGTTATTCTCGATGAGATCGACGGCCTCAGTAGCGGTGAAAAAGGGGGTCTGCAGAGCCTCCTCGCCTATTTACGCGAATGGGTGCCCGAAACTCCAGGCGTCCCCTGTATTTTTATCAGCAATACCATCCAGCAACGTGTCCTTCAGGCCATCTCCCGCTACTGTCTAACCTTCAAAGTCGACTGTGCAGAAGAAGAACATGTGCAGACCCTCCTAGGAACCTCTGTGCCTGAACGCTGGAAGCAGTCAGGCCTCGGTGATCTCCGCCCCCTCCTCCGAGGAGAGTATGCCGGCTATGTACAAGAGGAGGAATATACCCAAATACCCGAGGGCGTAGTACCCCTTGCGAAGTGGTGTCTCTATAATGAGATTGACCCCTTCCTAACCCTCGAAATGGAAAACAATGACAGTAACCTTGCAGGACTCGTTATTGCAGAGAATATTCCAGACCGCCTCCATGCTGTAAAAGGGGATACGAGAGAGGGATGGAATATTTACATGAAGATGTGTCGCTGTATACAGGAATCCGACTATGCTGACTACTGGGCCTTTTTCTATCAGACATGGCGTCTCTTATCCCTGAGCCAGGATGTAAAAATAAATACTATGAATCTCTTTCTTTCGAAGTATGCACCCTACAGGGGCGAGGAGCCGTCGATCGACGCCATTCGCTATACCCCTGTACTAACCAAGCAATCGGCCCTGTTCAATGTATGGAAAGTTCTCTGTGAGCTGGCTGATTCGAAGAAAATACCGATTCGTCTTTCGCCTTATGCACTAATGCTGGAAGCAAATGTGGAGACGGCGATGGGGACAGGCGGTAAGAAACAAGATAAGAAAAAGAAAACGGACAATATGCGGCTACTTCCACACGGCCTACCTACTTGATAAACGTAGGATGGTGAGAGGCTCCTTCCGTCCGATAGTTTGACAGCGTCCTTCTTTCCCTGTTTCCGTCATTCGTATCATATGTGTAGCACTAGGAAATGTTACACCTACGGTATCATCAGGTATAACTAACACCGTTATCTCACCCCTTTCAAACGCAGCCTTCTTATTCATCAGCTGCCCTTGTAACAGATCGACTGCAAGATGTGGAACTTCTACTCGGATGCGATCATAGACTTCTCGCGGCTTTTGACTTGCGATTATTACTTGCCCCTGTATTTCACGTAAGAGGGAAAGAAGAGTACCCATCTTATCGAGGAAGGGGGGGTCTTGTTCCTGGAGTTTTATCAGAGAAGAAGGTGGAAAGTCCGCCCTGCAAATAGGGCACACTGCATTTGTATCGAGCCATCGCAACATACAGCTGCCACAGAAGAGATGTGTGCAACAGGGTGAAATGCAGGGGACTGCTGCCGCTGCCTCTTCAAAGCATATAGTGCAAGCAGAACTCGCGAGAAACCGTTCTTTCTTATACGGGCATAGCAGAGAAGCCATAAATGCCTCCCTGTTCATAGTACGCGGACAAATACTCAGGACAGCTTCTTCTATCTTCCCCTCTTCTATCAGACTCCGTGTCTTTGCATGAATATAGGGTATCTTCGAGGAACACACTATATGCTTTCGTACTACACTTGGAAGTTGCATAGATTGTTGAAGAAATTCTTCGTCCGTCGTCACAACAAAGTAGCTGCGTCCAGGATGTGTCGTCCGCAGAATACTCTGAAAATAGCTATGCGACACTGTCTTATAGACAACTAGGTGAGGATGTTCTTCGGTATATACTGTAAGAAGTTTTTGTAGCGGTTCTTCAAGGCTCTGGAGAAAGTCTGGGGAAAGTTTTTGCAGTATATAGGAGTGGATTTGCTGATTCGCGTGCGTAAGATTCTTATATGTTGCAGAAATAAGCCACGACATTTTACAGCGTATAAAGGGACATGCCGCGGGTATACGAATCATATCAGCCTCATCGTAGACTACACGCTCCCACAAATAATTGGGCATCGTATGTTTCAGGCGTGCTGTAAGTGATTGCAGGAGTGTATTACTAATAAGAGTAATATGGGATTGACTTATTCGGCGTATACATTCCGTGGAATCGACATCCCTCTGCGATTTAATGGTGTGCAGCGTAAACCGAGTCCTCTCGATCTCCCCTTGCCAGTGCAAAAGAAGAAAATAGGGGACGACGATAAGTGTATTGAAGGCATCCTCATAGAGCCTCTGTGTAACACTGTACAGGCTTGGTAGACTGTCACGGTTGAGTGTGCAGAGAGTGTGAATGCCAAAGGGGTGTTCGGTCATCTGGCCAATGTGGCCCAGCATCGTGGCAGTTTTCCCCGTGCCAGAAGGGTCGCCGAGAATCCCGTACGAGGAAACAAGGTGTTCATCGCCAACCCATATTCCCTTGTTGCGAGATTCTTCGATGAGCCGCATTTTTTGTAAAGATAGGATCTGATGGGGGAGAAGGCGTATGTCGATGAGGGGTATGGATTGTTCTGCATTAACGGCGGCTTCGCTAGGCGAAGATATAATCGCTTGACTGGATGAAGACAAAGAGTATTTATGTATCTGATTCATAACCAATATATTACTATATAAGATATCTACAGGCCCCATTCCTTTTAGTATAAACTGCATATACGTTTTTAGGCTGATTCAAAGAATGCTCGTAATGTGGGCGACTTAATGAATTGCGATAGTTTAAACAGGGTCTGCTTCACGAACGGATTCGTCTGTTCCCGCAACTTCTTCTTATTAAATGTATTATCACTGTGGCTTATAACCAGCATGACCTGCAGCGGGTCGAGCTGGATCAAGGGAGTCGTATACGAGGCTAAGAAAGATTTCTCTTCTGCAAAGGCAACTGTCTCATCGTACAAATGAGTATTCGCATACTCCTTTCTCCAGGCCATCGTGCCATTTGTAGCGTGGTTCTTATCGTAGGGGCCAAACTTATAAATCTTCTTTATATCTGTGTAATAAAGGTATATCTCGCTCGACCCGGCCACCTGGATCCCTGGGTTTTGCACGAACTTCTTGACGACGTGGCTGACCCGCTTCGGCGTATAGAAATCGTCGTCGTCCATGGCAACGAGGATCGACCCCTTCGCCTCCCTGTTCAAGATATTCCGCTTTGCCCCAATCAGGAGCTTCTCATTCATGCGGATATAGCGAACATTGGGAATGCCACACGCATCAAATACATCTTTTACACAATCCTCACCATCATCAAGGATGATCCATTCCATATATTGTTTCGGATATTCTTGTGATTGATAACACTCTATAAGAGACGGAAGAAACCTGCGTCTATTATAGGTAGGGGTGAGGACAGAAACAAAGGGGTGGGACATCTGTTCTTGTATATTTCTATTTCTTAGACCCTTCTTCTGCATTCGCAGCAGCGGCAGCAGCAGCAGCGGCAGCGGCGGCAGCGGCCGCGGCGACGGCAGGGTCTGCAGCAGACGGGGGCGACGTGGAACTAGAGGGCGGAGGCGGAGGCGACGTGGAACTAGAGGGCGTAAGCACAGCAACAGGCGGTCCAACTTGTTGCACAGTTTGTGCAACTGCCTTATCGCGGCGAGCAGCTGTTCGAACCGCCGCCGTGGTCTCATCAATCGACGCCTCTTCCATAACAAGGGTTCCTATATCCTCTGTAGCGTGCTTAATATGCAATGCCTCGCGTAACAATTTCGGAATATCACCATGTGACACTAATCTGTCATAATTGAATGCCTCCGTAGAAGAACGAATAAAGTCTCTCATTTCGGCTGACGCTGGGTATGTAAACAGAGTTGGAAAGAAGGATAACTCATTGTAGTTCGGATCCTCTCGCAAGGGTAAAATAGCTTTTAGAAGCGGGGGAAAGACAGAATCAGGAAAAAAATACGGACCTATAAGACATCTATACAAATAATATCCAATTATAATAAGCCCAAATATTCCATTGGTCCCCAAAATATTTGATCTTGTAAATGGCATTGATGCAAATTTAATCAAAAAGTACAGAGTATATACAAATGCCAAAATACGAAAGGCCGGCGGTTTGTGCAACAGGTCATTTGCCGAGTATGCGGCAAGGATTACAGCTACAATATAGACCAAGGCACCAAATATATAAGGCCATTGAATATTAAAAATACGCTTGCATTTTTGATAAAAGGTTTCATGCGGAATATCTTCAATTGTAAAATCCTTTACAACCGTGGCATACGTTCTCTGTACTGCAGCAATATAGGTATTGGATGACTGGTGCGGTACACGTACAATAGATGATGACAGATTATTCCATTCATTTGAATTTGTAAATTCTGTCTTACACTGGGCATTCTTATTTTTACATTGATATAGAGTATTATTAAAGTTTACGATTGTGTTATAAAAGTATGTTTTGTTTGCATCTGTATTTGGGTTGAACTTGACAATATTTGAACTGAGCTGCACGTAATTCCAGTAATTAGAATTCACCTCAATATAATTATCGACTTTTGTAAGAACAGGATTTACATTCGATGACGATTGGACAGACACATATATAATACCATCCTTCTTTACTAGTTGGGGTGGTGCGTATCCAAGAAGAGAACTCCATGTAGGAATATTTGTTTCATCGAGGGTAGGTGACCGACTAGATGAAAAATAGGACAGAGGATTCCCCCCTATCCAATTCATGCCAGCATCTAAGCCAACATTAATAGGCTTTAGAATCGAGTCTGGATTTGATATATTTATATCTTTTATTGAATTCGTTATACTATTTACAGCAGAGGATTCTGCAAATAGGTCATAACTATCTTTTACCGGCTGTAGATAACTTTTAAGAGTCAGATATCCAGGGATATACTCCATCTAGAAGTCATACCTATAATTTCGCAGCCGCTATTACGTGGCATACTTCTTACTGCCCATGCCAGATTCTATGAGGAAGAAGTTGAGATTCTCCACATAGACATCAATCGTGTAAATATAGGTCGGATTGACAGGGAGGGGGTGTACACGCACATCAAGCTGGAATCGATTAATACGACTAGAATTAATGGAGCCAGCCGGCTGCGGAGTCGGACTATGCAATTCGAAGGTATAAATAGGAATTCTACGATTGGCCCCGCCCGATAAATATCGGTAGGGTGTAATATCCGTAAAGAACTGTGTCTCCTTGTTATCCTGGATAGGATTTCCATCTGAGAGAACTCCTAAATACTGCAAGATATCGGGCTGGCCTCCAGGAATACTAACACCCGATGAATAAGGAATACCACCCGCCGGTCCCACCGTATCCTGCTTCGGTCGATTCGGCCAGTCCCACCAGTTCGTAAAATTATCGGTACGATTTCTGTAATATTTACTATCGGATCGCCTGGGAAGAAGAACAAGACGTGTAATAGGGTTGTGTATATATAGGTCGAGTAGAGTATTCGACACAATTTCATTGAAGGAGACCCGTGTGACTTCGCGCATAATATACATGAGAGGGGTGGTAGCAAAGAGTTTCTGCTCCTGTTCAGGTAAGAAGACATAGGTAGTGTGTAACATGGGGTTGAAGGACCAGCGATTCAATTCATCGGGGTTCGTATTCACGTCAGTGAGGAACTGACGGATCTGGACCGGTGCATCGGAAATATTATTATAGACCGGCTTATTCGGATTGGCCAGTACACTGGCAGGGTCTACTGAATACCCAGGAGCCATGCGAAACCCCCTTGCATCTAATGTCGTATACAGCTCTCTCGCGGGACGGAAGATAACTGTGATCGATACGGGGTATACTTGCAGGCCGACCAGAGGAAGAGCCTGACCCTCCTCCGTAAACCAGAAGGGGATCGGGACATAGACCGTTGTCGCAGGAATCGACGGGTTATTCGTCTGGGTACGGGCGGTCGTATCGGCAAAAACGGTGGGGTATTGCGGAGGAATGATAGCCGGATTTCCGTAAATTCCTTTTGCAGGGTCCGTAAGCTCAGGCACGTCACCAACAAGACGCTGCCACTTCTCATAGGCATCCTTCGGAAGATCAAGCATCGCACGGGCCATGAGATACTCGCCCGTGAATTCCTGTACCTTGTTCGGACCAACTGTCACATATACAGTGTCGATGGCCGCCGCACCCACGGCCCTAACCCACTGAAATTCACTCTCGTAGACACTCCCTTGGCCCGGATCCTGATCGATATTTTCCCCCGAAGCAGCAAGGTGCTTGCTGTAAATTGCCGGCAGTGAAAAGGAAATGAAGATATCATTTACAAGATCTCCCTTGCGATCGACCTGTGTTGTTACCTGAACCGTCTTATCGTAGGGGTAAACGGTAGGACCCTCAAACGCCTTTGTTATCGTTTCCGTCGAAAAGTGCGTGTATTTCTTAAAGGTCTTGTAAAAATAGGTCATATCTGGATTTCCAGATAAGATCACATTTTGTGTACCGTATGCAATTAACGGTAATAGACCTCCGCCAGGCATTCTTCTTTACAGCTGATTATATGATATAGCTTTATGTCTTCTATGTCTTCTGCTGTGTCCACCATGTGTCGATCAGATAGGGCGGTGTGACCATATTCGATGTATCCATCTGCTTAGAAGGACCCATGTCCATGAGAGCCAGGATCTCAGCATAACCGATCGCATAGCTGTAGTATACGACATTACTGATCCAGCCCTTCACCGGTCCTAGGATGATAAAGTTCTCACCAGGAGGAATTCCTCTGAGAGGCTGCGAGCCGCCCGAGTTATCAAAATCAGATGCCTTCGCAGCGGGAGTTGAATAGGTAGGCAGAAGATGGAGAGGCTGGTAGTTCTGATAGGCAATGGTGCCCTCGAGAACCAGCTTGTTCGCTAAGTTGCCGTTGATGTATACATTGAGAGTATTATTGGATGAAAGCACAATTGCAAGATGGAACCACTTGTTGATAGGAATTTGCTTCACGTCAATCTTGTTATACCAGCTTGCATACGAGTTCATCATGACGCGTAGGACTGCATTACCCTCCTCGTCACTTCCCACGAATACGGCCGGCCCGCAGAGAGGAAAGGGACCGGAAGCATAGCCCTTATAAAAAGCCGTGTTCCACCCAGGCGTGCCTGTGGTAGTGGGGAACGTTGTGTCCTGCACATAGAGGAAGGTGGAATAGGAGAATTCAATGCCGGTTACCTGATTCTGGGATACAGGGAGGTACTTCACGTTCGACTGACTCGTGGTGATATCCTGTATAAAACTCACGGCCGTCTGCCCTGTTACAGGATACACTACTACACGTGACCCAGTGAAGGCAAGATATGTTCTCCAAAGAACCTCAACGCCCATATAGATAATGTATATGATGGCCACGGTGACGATGCCGTAGATTATTTGTGGAAAAATATCAGATGTTGATACGTCCATTCTACATGTGCGTATCAAATTCTATGGTTGTTAAAACGTTATCAGTTATTCAACGCTAGCCGCTTACGAGCTTGCATACCCCATGCTGAGATCTATGTTGGTAGTAAACAGATTTCCAAAAATCCCCGTCGAGGATGTAGACGGGCCCGCCTGATAAATGCCCCAGATCGTATCGGGAGTCAGGGCGTAGTTATAGTAGTCGGTCGTCGAGAACACACCATTAATCTTGCCAGACGTGGAATTCTGTCTGCCCACCGTAATGGTTCCCTTTCCGTCGGTCACGCCCAGGTCATTCAGAGCAAGATACACACACGATCTGCTCAGCTTTCCATCGACGTAGACGTCGAGGGTGCGGCCATTGGCAACAACGCCAAGAAGCACCCAACGCTGGTACTCAATGCCGTTGAGGATATCGCACTTATCACTGGAAACGACGGGGCTGCCCGCAGTCTGGTTCGCGATATACCGACTGGCTGTACCGTCGTTCGGGTCCGTCGTGCTCTGGCGAATCACGAGTGTGCCGTTGAGAGGCTTGATACCGATGTAGAGCAGCGTCTTACTGGCCGACGTGATATCGAGAATATTCAGCGTCGACAGACCGGACGTCGAGGGTGTTGTGCCAAAGACACTGACCCACAGCATTACGGAATACTGGCCACCTGAAGAAAGGCCTGTGGCGGCCGGAATCTGAGCAACCGCAGATTCATTCGGGGCACTGCCGCCCGTAGCAGGAGTCGAGCTCGAAGCACCGAGAGGCTTTGCCGCATCGCACCGAACAACCCCCGATTTTAGTGCAGACTGATCAAGGACGAAGGTCGGTATAATGTTTACACTCGATGCAGTCGAGTTCGACGAATACAGGAAGGTGTATACGTAGTAAAGGATAAGGAGCAGGACTATGAAAAAGATTACACCGCCAAGAACCCCTCTAGAGTTTCTTGCATTTGCACCATAACCACTCATTCTGTAGTACGGTTAGAAAGCTAACTAACATTGCTTGCGTACACTGCAAAAGGGGTGGGAGGCTGGACGACGGGCATGCTGGAGCCAGAACCGCACGTGCCAAAGAAGCATGGTATAACAAATCCCATGTCAAAGGCAAGGTCGATGCTGTTTTGTGCATAGGGCAGGCCGGTCGAATCGACGAGACTCGCCACATCTGCCTCCACATCCTGCGATGTGCGAGACGTGAGAGTGGTCGAAAAGAGTCCAATCGTCCCACTCCAATCGGGTAAGCCGCCCGCATACCACATATCGGACTTGTATGCGGGAACCGGTGGGTACTTTAGATATACACCTGTAACAGCCTTGGCCCCGTAAAATACATCAATTCTACGTCCCTCCTGCACAATGGTTACGACCGTCCACTTCTGCAACGGAATTGCCGGAAGGGGGATGGTTTCAAAGTACATGTTTGATTCATTTGCAGTTTTAATCTTCAGAAGTGTGGGAATAAAGGGGCGATCAGACTCGGACGTGTAGCCGGATGCCCACAGTTCCACGCACGTACCCATCCATAGAAGCTTCGACAAGTAGTTCGATTGCAGGGTGCAGTTTCCACAGTCATTTTTACCGCTGCACTGGCATACATTGTAACTATAGTCATCGCATGACTGGATAAGGCGATTTGAAATGCCGGTAGCAGTGGCCACATCACAGTCGTCGACCTTCGCCACAGTTCTTGGGGCACCGTTTATATAGATAGCAAATCGCAGAGCCGACGGTGTTTTCATATTCCATGGGAGTTGTGCATTTGTCAGAACATTTGACTCTGCGGAACTTATATCGTAGACCTTTGTCGACCGAGAAGATGAGCCGATATAATTAATGGTCAAGTATGCTGCGATACCGACTATTACTATACCAATGAATACCTCCAGTATCATATCTATCATGAACAAGTATTAGATGTTGTGGAAGCAGCCACTCCAAAATTAGCAGCTGTTGTGAGTGCAAGAGGGACTCCAGCTATCTCATTGTAGGTAATAGGACGATTCCAGATAAGCAGATTCTGTACATATCCGCACTTATTCTCTCCCTTGAATGTATTCGGGAAGAATTGCTGGGGGCTGGTGTCAGAGAAGTTTAGCAGCATCTGCGGGACCTTCGTCTGCGATACCTGCACACCATTCAAATAGAGCGTGAAAGAATTCGTCTCGACAACCACTGTTACACGGAAGGGGGTGTATAGGGGTACATTTCGTATAGGAAAGCTGCTATATCTCGTAGCCGTTTTGCCACAGAAGAATGTGATGACCACGTCATTTGTCTTTGATAAGTAGCCGATCATGGAAACCGGTAAGGCGGCCATAGTGTCTTCAATCGATGTTATAGGGGCAGTCTTAATCACCCGGTAGTTGGAGGTGGGAGAAGGAGATGAGGAAACCGATGTACCCGCTGACTGACTTGAAGAAGTTACAGTACATGCTGGGGTTTTAGGAGCAAGGCCCGTCTCTCCATCGGTCGATGATCTTGGCGTAAGACTTGTCTGGGGCTGGCCCGCCTTGTAAAACAGCAGCTTATCGACGTAGGAGCTTGTCGACATATCGGTTATGTATAAATCGATAGAGAAGCTGTATTGTGTTATAAAGTCATAGGAACGTAAGGGATCCGCTAGATTTGCAGGATCTGGTACCATATCAGTAACAAGGGGTTGCGTTCCCTTATTCCAATACGTGCTGTATCCAGACGTTGTAGCAAGGGGGACTAGGCCGGTACCGCCAGGGGAGAACTGAAAGATAGGGCGTACCGTATAGTGTATAAGAACGAGCAGGAGAAAGATGACGAAGCCGTATAAGAATAAATAGAAGAGAACCTGCAGAACATAATTTCCACCGGAAGATATGCGGGGTTGCTTGGATCCGAATGCAGACATCGCAGGCATTCCAGACATTCCAGCAAGAGCAAAGGCCGGCACGCCAAAGGTCGAGGGGTTCGCTGGGGCGGGAATCGGAACGGCAGGCTTCTTAGCATTTGTCGTTGGAAAGGTGAAGGCTCTTGCGGCCTGTACTGGAGCACCCCATATGGAACTAGGTGCTGAAGGACTAGGAGCCGAGGGACTAGGAGAAGGAGCCGAGGAAGGCACAATTGCACCTAAAAGCGGAGTAGCAATGTCGCTAATAGCGTGTGTAACATATTTTTGAATAATTCCTGGTCTCCTATTCTGCGCCATCTGATGTGTGTGTAGTTCTCTTTTTTGC
>Ga0114974_10000239_pt1 | contig 47887 bp, 48 predicted proteins | sample S_130206_EF_Meta_FD_87318 | JGI IMG/M metagenome (GOLD analysis project Ga0114974, IMG submission 87318) | Freshwater microbial communities from Lake Simoncouche, Canada to study carbon cycling - S_130206_EF_MetaG | ecosystem: Environmental > Aquatic > Freshwater > Lake | place: Lake...
ATATATTTACTATATTATATATAGCATATATTTACTATATTATATGGATAACAATTTAAACTTTTCTCATTATTATTAAATAATAGAACATTTATTAATAATGTCGTCAGCAGCATCCGCCGCACCTGCCTTATCCAACGAAGAATTATATGTTATAAAACGAAATGGAGAAACCGAAGTTTTATCTTTTGATAAAATTCTACAAAGAGTAAAGCATCTAGGCACAACTCAAAAACCCACGTTAAATGTCAACTATAGTCAATTGGTGATGAAAATTGTAGACCAACTGTATAATAATATTCCAACACATATTATTGATGAATTAATGGCAGAACAATGTGCTTCATTAACGACTAAACATTTAGATTATGGAATTCTCTCTAGTAGAATTATTGTATCCAACAATCATAAAAATACAACTGCTGTTTTTTCGGAAGCAATGGATGTGATTTATAATTATTGCGATATGCACGGCATTCATAAACCGCTGATTCACTTAAACACCTGGTCTATTAGTCAGAAACACAAGGAACAAATTGACGGAATGATAGACCATTCACGTGATTATTTGTTTGATTATTTTGGGTTCAAGACCTTGGAGCGAGCATATCTGATGCGGGTTGATAAAAAAGTGATTGAGCGTCCGCAATATATGTGGATGCGCGTAGCCATTGGAATTCACGGCGAAGATTTGGCGCGGGTAAAAGAAACCTATGATTTATTGTCCAATAAATACTTTACGCATGCGACGCCAACGCTTTTTAATGCAGGCACCAACAATCCACAACTCAGTTCGTGTTATTTAATTGGGATGGAGGATGATAGCGTAGAGGGAATCTACAATACCTTGAAAGATTGCGCTAAAATATCAAAATGGGCGGGCGGAATTGGATTGCATATTCATAATGTTCGTGCATCCGGCACCCATATTAACGGAACCAATGGCACGAGTAATGGTATTGTGCCAATGTTGCGCGTTTTTAATACGACGGCCCGCTACATTGATCAAGGCGGTAATAAACGAAACGGAAGTTTTGCGATTTATTTAGAACCTTGGCATGCAGATATTGAGAGTTTCTTGGATATGAAAAAGAATCACGGCGACGAAGAAATGCGGGCGCGTGATTTGTTTTATGGCCTGTGGATTCCGAACCTCTTTATGGAAAAGGTAAAAAACAATCAAGAATGGCATTTATTTTGTCCGCATATTTGTCCGGGATTGGCCGATTGTTACGGTGATGCATTTAATACGCTGTATGATAAATATGTAAAGAGCGGAAAAGCATTGAAAACCGTAAAAGCCCGCGACTTATGGTTTAAAATTTTAGACAGTCAAATGGAAACTGGCACACCGTATCTCCTTTATAAGGATGCGGCCAATAAAAAAAGCAACCAGCAAAATATTGGCGTGATTAAATCTAGTAATCTTTGCACTGAGATTATTGAATACAGTGATTCCGAACAAACCGCGGTCTGTAATTTGGCAAGTATTGGATTGCCCAAATTTGTTAACAGCGATAAAACATTTAATTATGAAAAACTCCACGAGGTCACGAAGGTCATTACGTATAATTTGAATAAAGTCATTGATATTAATTTCTACCCAACCGATAAAACCCGTGTCAGTAATTTGCTTCATCGCCCGATTGGAATTGGCGTTCAAGGGTTAGCCGATGTCTTTGTCTTAATGGATGTGGCATTTACGAGTGAGAAGGCAAAGGAAACCAATAAACTTATATTTGAAACGATTTATCATGCTTCGGTGGAATGTTCTATGGAAATTGCGAGGGAGCGTTCACCCCATATGCAAGAGTTGGCCAAACATTCGCGCATTTTGTTTAAAGATATTGAGGTTGAACATTTAGACAAGTATCAAAAACACGATACCGTATCGCGGAATTATTTACCAGCGGCTGAAAAAGATGAAGAGGTGAAAGAGTTATTGCCAATTCCAGCGGAACTGTATTATTTAAATGATACGCAAATGGGCGCCTATAGTTCATTCGCCGGCAGCCCCGCCTCCAAAGGACTGCTTCAATTTGATATGTGGGGTGTTTCGCCGAGTAGTAATCGTTATGACTGGCACGGATTAAAAGAGCAAATTAAAATATATGGGTTGCGTAATTCGCTCTTGGTTGCGCCGATGCCGACGGCTTCTACCTCGCAAATTCTTGGAAACAATGAATGTTTTGAACCGTTTACGAGCAATTTGTATTCGCGCCGCACAAATGCCGGTGAATTTGTATTGCCGAACAAATATTTGATGGCCGAACTATTGGAGCTGGGCTTGTGGAACGATGCTATAAAAGAAAATATTATTTTGAATAAAGGCAGTGTCCAACAATTAACTACCCTTCCGCAACATTTAAAAGACAAATATAAAACGGTGTGGGAATTGCCGATGAAACAATTAATCAATATGGCCGTTGATCGGGCGCCCTACATTTGCCAATCCCAAAGTTTGAATTTATGGGTAGAAGACCCGGATTATAAACTTTTAACTTCAATGCATTTTTACGCTTGGGAGAAAGGGTTGAAAACGGGAATTTATTATTTACGCCGAAAAGCAAAGCATCAAGCGCAACAATTTACAATCAAACCGTCTGCAAATGTGCAAGGACCAGGTCAAGGTCAAGGTCAAGGTCAAGGTCAAGGTCAAGGCCCAGGTCAAGGACAAGGTCCCGACGACTGCCTAATGTGTTCAAGTTAAAATAAGTGTTCAAAAATTATTAGACGCAATTCAAGATTTTTATAAAAAAAACAAGGACAATTGTGATGGCACAGTTTTAGTTTTTTTATTGGTTTACATACTACAACTACATACAATACGATTGATATAAAGTTCTAAAAACCAACTTTACATCATTATCGGACGAGATATCATACTTATATTCTAGCATGACATAACAACGCAAACAAATCATGACATCGGCAATCGCGTTATGCGTTCCTTTTGGCGCAACCCCAAATAATTTGGAATGCAACTCCGTTAAGGTCGGAAATTTATGATAAGTTTCGCCGGTTTTTGGATTCACTTTTGGAATCGCACATAAATCCGTGGTGCGTTTCATGGTGCAGTATTCGGGAATTGCGCCGATTTTATTATAAAAGCAATTTTTAATGCCGTGACGGTAGAGTTCAACGGTAATAATGCGTTTATCAAAGATAATGTTATGCCCAACAATCATGTCCGCCGTTTGTATAGATTGGGCAAACTCAGTGAGAACGTCTTTCATCGGGATGCCTTGGGACTCACTTTTTTCACGTGTAATTTGATGAATAGCAATACTTTCCGGTGTGATCATAACCGATGGATCCAATTTAACCACACGGTCACTGTATTCTAAGATTTCCTTTGTTTCTGTATCATAGGTAATGTAGGACAACTGAATAATATGAGGCCATTTAGCCGAATCACGAAAGGACGCATAATTATCTTCAGGCAGACCAGTGGTTTCGGTATCAAAAACAATAACCTTCATAGTGAATCGTGTTTATTGGTTTTGTAGGGTAATATGGAAGGGAAAGGAAAAGTGATATTCAATTTTTTGGGTTAAAATACTTTTTTAATCGTTTTATGCTATTGGTTATAAATTGTAAAAAATAGTATAATCATTATATAAGATATTACACGATGGGCATTAGCATGTCTATAACAAAAAATGCAAAATACAGTAAACCCAAATATGCTAATCTTGGAACAGTAGATGAAAATGGTGAAGGTGCTGAAGGTGATAAGGCAGCTGCTCCTCCTCTTGAAATGAATTCGGAAACGATAGACAAAATAAAACAAGAAAATTTTGATAAATGGAGTAAAATATTCAGGGATCTTACTAGAAATAAAGAGATTGAAAGTAAAATTAAATCCTCATTTAAGAAAGTATTTTTACAACCACTAGGACAAGTGGGAGGTGATGATACGCCCCCTGCAGCCGCCGATGCTCCAGCCGCCGATGCTCCAACCGGTGAAAAAGTAGATATTAATAACTTTAAATATTTTGCTGGATTGAAAATTTTGGCGGAAAAAGATGATGTATTTACCTATATGAGCGGTGATGACAAATTTTCGTTATTCTTAAAGGAAGATATTGATAAATATTGGTTAGTGGATGAAACTATAAAAGGATTACTGGATGAAGAAACCGCATTGTTGATTATAGAATTAGGAAAAAATGAAAAGGAATTTAAAAAGGCCAATGAAGCAAAATACAATGAAATATCAGGGATTGTGACAAAAATAACTAAAGAAATTGTTCCAAAAATGTTTGATAAAACTCAAATAGCCATTCAACATAAAGCATTAAAGGATATTTTAGATTATGCTATTCAATCTGATGAATTAAAAAATTATCACAAGAAGCAAAACATCTCAGATAAAAAAACGTCTATTACTAGCGGCGACGCGACCGCAAAAGAAGTTTCAATGGAAAAAAGGGATAATGAAGCAGAAGCAAAGGAACAAAAAGCCGCAGAAGAAGGACCAAGTGGCGGTATGAATAATGTAAGTGATAGTGAAAGTGAAAGTGATAGTGATACTGATAGTGAAAGTGATAGTGAAAAGGGAAGTGGTTATAGCAGTGACGGTGGCGAAAGTTATATAAGTAGTGGCGATAATATAGGAGGTGGTAAAATATTTAAAAGTGCAGAAGAAAAAGAGTATAAAAAATTTAAGGGTGAAGAGCGAAAAGATTTTGCTGAAAAGAAAGATAAATTTATGAAAGACGAGGTAAAGGTAATTGCATTTTTGGACGCAAATATAGCCTCATTAATGTCATCTTATGAAAAAAACAAAATTGGTGCAAATGTTAAGAAGAGTTCAATGAAAACAAATACTGCTTTAATGGATGCACTATTTACTGCAGTAACTAGTTATGAGAAAGAAGTGGAATCAACTGGTGCAGCAGTAGAAATGATAATGAAACCACCAGCAGAAGGCGAGAAAAAGGATGGAGCAGCAGCAGGAGAAGGCGAGAAAAAGGATGGAGCAGCAGCACCAGCAGAAAAACCAGCAGAACCAGCAGAACCAGCAGGCGACGAGAAAAAGGATGGAGAAGGCGAGAAAAATGCACCACCAGCAGCAGCAGAAAAACCAGCACCAGCCGGCGACAACAAAAAGGATGGCGGATCGCAAAGCGGAGGTGCATCGCAAAGCGGAGGTGCATCGCAAAGCGGAGGTGGTCATACTACTAAAAAACCCAAGAAAAAACGTCAACCAAAAAAATTACCCAAAAACATTAATATTAATATAAATCTAGGCAAAACAAATATTGCATATGATAATACAAGCAGCAGTAGCAGCAGTGCTAGCGATAGCAGCAGTAGCGATAGCAGCAGTGATAGTAGCAGTAGTGATAGCAGCAGTAGTGATAGCAGCAGCAGCAGTGATAGCGAAGAAGAAGAAGAAGAAAAGGTCATTAAAAAGGGCAAAAAACAAGTAAAGTATGTTGTCAATGCAACTAAGAAAAAAAATAGATCCAAACGTCGTCGTGAAGATAAAGATGATTAATGAAAGGTCCGACAAATCCCAAAACTCTTCCGATGAAACGGTGTTATACCGTGTTGTTTAATGCCATTCATATGAATCTGTGTGCCATACCCTTTATTTTTCAAAATACCATAATGCTCATTTAAATTTGGATGGGCTGCACATAATTCAGAAATATACTCATCGCGTGCTACTTTGGCCAAAATAGAAGCAGCCGCAATACATGAATATGTGTTATCACCACCTTCAATACATACGTGCGATACTTTTTCACCGGTTGAACTATACATAAACGGCGTGAAATCATTACCATCCACAAGTAATAATACTTTATTTTCCTTGTTATTCTTATTATTATTTAGTTGTTCCATCACCTTATGAATCGCTGCATGCATTGCTTGATGTGTTGCATTGCGGATGTTTATTTTATCAATAATAGTCTCATCGCAATAGTGCACTGACCACGCAATCGCGTGTTCTTTAATATAAGCAGCCACTTCTTTGATTTTCTTTTCAGAATGAAACTTTTTACTGTCTTTCATAAGCGCATGATTAAATTCTTCCATACGTTTAGGTAAAACTACAGCACCAGCATAAACACGACCAAGCATAGGACCACGCCCCGCTTCATCTACGCCAATTTCATAATGAGTGCTGATATTATTGATAGGAAGAGTATGACAATCAGTAACAATATCATTTTCAATATTATCCTCACAATAAGAAGATTTTAATAAAGTTACTGTTTGTCGTGGAGGCATATGTATCTATTAGTTAATACAATAGGTTATCTCTATTATATTAATTTCAATTTTAATATAATATAGTTTTATTAATTATAGTTTTATTAATTATAGTTTTATTAATTATAGTTTTATTAATTATAGTTTTATTAATTATAGTTTTATTAACATTATACGAATTTTACATTATACGATTTATTTTTTCCATTCATAATCTATATACAAATGAAAAATAGCAACACAATGTTAAAAACAATAAAAAAAACAATATTGACATCAAAAATAGTTAAAGTGTTAACACTATGGTTTAACAAGTTCGCAAAATTATCAAACTTGAAGCCAAAACAATTAGTTATTCTTTTAGGATTATTATTAGTAAGTTTAGCAACACTGGGGTTAGGAATGATAGGAGGGAAGAGAGAAGGATTTGGAACTACGGCCGAATTAGAGGAATTGGAAAAAAAGAGGATAAAGATTGTAGATGTGATGAATTGTGCTATTAATAATTCTACGACGATTCAATCCACTCGCGACACAATGCGAAGCAATATAAATGCTTGGTATACGAAATATATTACTTATTTAATACAGGGAGAAGAATTTAATTTAAAAAATAATATGGATAGTAGTGGTAACAATAATCGTAAAATATATAAAATAAAGAATAGTTCAGATATAAGCGCTACAAGACCAAAATACATTGACGATAAAGATACATCTTCTATTAGTGACCTATCAAAATATGAGTTAGTTTTTCTTTATGAGAAAGGTAGTATTGACGTGAACACTGATAAAAAAATATATAAAATAAGAGATGAAACAAAAATAAGCGCGACAATGCCAAAATATATAGATAATGTTCCAGTATTACCTGCAACTACTAGCAATGGAACACCTAGTTTAGCCACCTATAGTTTAATAGATATCAAAGTTCCTATTAGTAAAAGCTTGGTTGATAGTGATGAAAATACCATTAAAACAACTGATTTTAATGTTAATATAATCAGTAAAGACAAATTAATAAAAGCATTTAATGATATTAAGAAATTTGCCGAAGAATATTTTTCCTTAATGAATAGTCCGTCTAGTAATACTATAGAAGGATTCGCGACCGATACAGTTAATCTTATTTTAAATCAAGGCACTAGGTATACAGTGACCGAGAGGGATATTAAACAGGTGGATCCATGCGATATTACGGCTGGTGCTGCTGGTGCTACTGGCTCCGGTGAGACTACTACTACTGCTGGTGCGACTACTACTACTGCTGGTGCGACTACTACTGCTGGTGCCAAAGTTAACTGCAGTGGGTCATGGACCGAAATAGATACTTGTAAAAATGGTTCTATTAAAAAGAAATACAAGGTCACGAGAAATGCGAGTAATGGTGGTGATATTTGTGGATACCTTCACGATGAAGTAAGAAATTTCGCTTGCGTGAATGGAGTCGGAAGTGAAATTGAAGAAGATGAAATTATTATTAATACTACTATAAGTGGAAATTACGCTATACCTGAAAGCATCACTAATCCTGCCTTATTACGTGATTATTTGAACAAAATTGAGACCGATTTTACGAATGCCGATAAATGGAAACAATTATACATTAATGAGTTGAAAAGACGCAACGATTATATAAAATACGCAAACTCACATAATGCTACCTATCATAAGACTAACGTCAATACCAGAACACAACAAGGAAGACAAGGAACGCAAGGCTATGATAATTTAACTGGCACTGGCAAAGTGGGCGTTCCTCCTGGCGACGAAGATTTATACATGCTGAAATCACGAATGGTTCCACCAACAAACCCGCCCGGAAGTGGCAGGCAAAGCGGCAATAGCATGCAAGGCGGCAATAGCATGCAAGGCGGCAATAGCATGCAAGGCGGCAATAGCATGCAAGGCGGCAATAGCATGCAAAGCGAAGGATCCGACCAAGGTTTATCTACTGGTGGTGGTTGTAATAGACCTGCACCTGTCCCACCTTGCCCCCCTTGCGAACGCTGCCCGGAACCTGCGTTTGATTGTAAACGTGTGCCCAATTACAATAGTGTAACATCAAATCAATATTTACCACGTCCCGTTCTTACCGACTTTAGTCAATTTGGTATGTAATTCTATTTGTATTTTTAAATTTTATAATTTTAGTATTGCATTTATAATATATATATATATATTATATATAATGAGGGGAGGTGTTATATTAGATCACACACGATTTACTGATAACAAAGAAGCATTTAAATATTTTATGGAAAATTCAGTAAGTGCACAAGTATTAACAGATGATGCTGGAAGCGGTATTACTTATATAGTAACGTTACCAAATACGGTTGTATCGCCTTATAAAAGAGTAAGAAGTCACAATTTACAAGATCCTGTAAAAACAATATTAATAAAGTGTACTATAAAAAATGCTCCCACAAAATTATATTTTAAAGGTCTAGAACAAAAGTTTCCAACTATTGAACGTGATTTTAAGCGTGAAGTTAAAATACAAGATGACGTATTTTACAAATCGTTTATAGACCAATTAGGTTTAGCTGAACCAATTTGTCCTGGAATTATTACTGCGATGTATAGTGTTCCATCTGATATAAAACAAAGTCTAATTGATGTATTAACCGATAAGAAAAAATTTGTAAATAGAAAATCAAGAGATACACATAACACGGCACAATTGTTAAAACTTGAAATATCTTTAATTGTGATGGAATTTATGGAAAATTACAAACCATTGGATGATTTTTTGGATCATAGAGACATAGGCGGTCAACCAGAACACCGACGTTTTGAACAATTTTCTAATATGCGAATATATGAACTTCAACGCCTTGAAGCTTTGGGCGTAAAACATTGTGATGCACATTATAACAATATCATGATTAATCCAGATTATCCTTATTTTACAACTGATAAAAAAAACCCCTATTATGGAAGGGCTCTTATTATTGATTTTGGTAAGGTGTTATTACCGAAGGAGTCTATAGAGAGTCTTTATCCTTGGATGGATCCTTTAAGGCTGGAAGAGTTAAAGTTAACACACGTTGACCCTATGGGTTTATACAATTATTATCGCAATGGTCGTCCGTGGGCACTGTTGGATAGGGAATTGGCTAATTTAAAAACAGCACGAGGAACATATATTGCCAGCTGGATACAAAGCGTAGATCCTAAAATAATTCAAGAATTCACAGAACTCGTTGCTGCGCATAGATATGATATATCTTTTAAGTATGTTGCAGACCCCACTGAAGGAATGCCCCCACCCACACAATTACCATTACCACCTCAAGGGATAAAGCAAATAAATGAACTTATAAGGAATTGTTTTAATACAGTAAAAGAATCTCCTTTTAATATATTTAACTGGGGGGAAATATTTAATATGGGAAATTTACCTGAAGAAGAAGAAGAAAGGGAGGATAGAGAGAGAAAAGCGAGGGAAGCCCGATATTTAAGCGAACGTGCTAAACTTGCTAAAGCACGTGATCCTCGTTACGACGCACAAGCAGCACCTCCAGCACCACCAGCAGCAGCACCACCACAAGCACGACCAGCACCACGAGCACTAACACCACTAGAACAAGCGCGTGATTCTGGCTGTTATGCTTACGAAAATGGTTTCAATAAGGAACCTTTTCCTGATTGTATATCCGATCGTGAGGTGTATAAAAAACTAGCAAAGATTTACCATCCTGATCGTAATCTTGAATGTAACGATTTTGCCACAGCGGAATTCAAGAAGCTTGGCGAGGCATATGCTGAGGGACAAATTACTGGTTGTGTTTCTAATCGGTTTGGTCAACAAGCAGCACCACCACCAGCACGACAAAGACGACCAGCATCACCACCAGCACGAGCAGCATCACCACCACGACCAGCAGGACCAGCACCAGCACGAGCAGGACCAGCACCATCACGAGCAGGACCAGCACCATCACGACAAACCGGACCAGCACCATCACGACAAACCGGACCAGCACCACGACAAACCGGACCAGCACCAGCACAAACCGGACCAGCACCAGCACAAACCGGACCAGCACCATCACGAGCACAAGCACCACCACCAGCACAAACCGGACCACCACCACCACAAACACCACTAGAACAAGCGAAGAGCTCTGGCTGTCGTGCTTACACAGAGGGTTTCAAGAAAAATGGAGATATTCCTCATTGTATGCTCAAAACTGATAAGGCTAAGTATAACAAACTATCATTAATTTACCATCCTGATAAAAATCCTGAATGTAATGATTTTGCCGGTGAGGAATTCCGGAAGCTTGGCAAGGCATGGAATCAAGGACAAAATACTAATTGTCCCTCTGATCAAGAAGCCCAACAACAAGCAGAAGCACAACAACAGGCACAAGCCCAAGCCCAAGCCCAAGCCCAACAAGCATACGCACAAGCACAATATCACCGAGAACAACAAGAGGCCCAAGCACAAGCACAAGCACAAGCACAAGCACAAGCACAAGCACAATCACCACGAGCACAATCACCACGAGCACAACAACAACAAGCAGAATATGAACAACAACAACAAGCATACGCACAAGCACAAGCACAAGCAGAATATGAACAACAACAACAACAAGCATACCTCGCACAAAAAGCACAAGAATACGCACACCAAAAACAAATAGAAGTAAACGAATTTGTAGCCAAAGTTAATGAATACATAGCTACTAATTTTATTGACCAAATAACAAATATATTGCAGGTGTTAATTAGTATAACACAGAATCAAGAACAAATGCGACAGTATTATATATACCAACATGATACAGAGTTAAAAAAAAATAACATACAAGCAATAAAAAAGGAGAATTATATGTTATCAAAGAATAAATGCATTGAATTAAACAGTTTTATAATGCGTGCAATGGAAGAACTAAGATTTCGTTATGAAGAACTTATGAATATGATTTCTAATATTGAAGGTTATACTCCAGAAATGGGTTCTGCTGCTGATTTATATATGATACAAATGTTTCAACCCCACAAAAGTGCAATGGAAGAAAATCAACGCACCATTACATTAATGCAAAATGAAATTATAGAGTATGAGATATATTTGGGAATATATGAAGAAGCTAATTATGGTGTTGGTGGTGGTGGTAGTGGTAGTCGTAGCATAAAAAGTGGTAGTCGTAGTGTTAGTCGTAGTCGTAGTATTAGTCGTAGTGGTAGTGCTAGTCGTAGGAGTAATGCTAGTATGATAACACAGATGTTAAAGTATATATATATATGTAACTGGTTTGGTGTTCCTATAGATAAATTATTATTCCCCGAAAATAAGCAACAATTATTATTAAAGTCTAGTTCACCAAAAAGAGAAAATTTAGAATTAGTTAGCCTAATTGATACTTATACTAAGCCTGTATCTCCATTTGTTATTAACATTATTTTAGGGCCACATAATAGACGTAAAATTAGTATTAAAAATAGTGATATTGATTCTAATACATTAAGAGAATCCTTATTTGCAGAAGTTAAATTAGAAGACCCATTATTATTAATGAATACTAATTCTGTTTTGTTATTAAATGACAATTCATCATCCATAAGGGGATCAATTGAGGTGGGTGGAGGAAAACACAATATCGTTAATAGAACAAATATATATAAACCACATAGAAAAATACATAGAAAAACACATAGAAAAACACATAGAAAAACACATAGAAAAATATATAGAAAAACACATAGAAAAACACGTAGAAAAATACATAGAAAAATACATACAAGAAAACATTAACTTCTTTTTTTCAAACACTTTTGATCAATCTGCATTGTTTTACACTTTTCTTCTTGCGGGACAATTTTAATAATACATTTGGATTTTTTACCGTAGAGTGGTTCTGTGCACCCTTTTTCTTTTTTAGCATCCTTGCCATTTTTAGCATCCTTGCCATTTTTCATAGTTTTATTTTTATGATTAGTTTGAATGGGTTTAATATCAAACACTGCCGGTTTTTCACTGGTGCACCGTGCTCTAAAATGTTCATACCTCTCACGGACGTCGCAATAAGAGAGACCAGATTTCTTCTTCAACAATTTATTCACCAATTCATGGAGTTTATAGACATAACGCGAAAAAGAGTCACGATCTTTCATATCTTCTTGGCGTAAAGGAAACACCTTGAAATTTTTCGTTAAATTCATACGGCAATATTTACATGGCAATACATATTGTAATGATAGTATAAAATCACGATAATGCTTTTTGTCCTCGGCCGACGGATGTATGGGATAATTAAACGACATTGTATGTAAATAATGCCACATACTCGGACCCCATACCGTAGTCAACATTCCATCACCACTATAGTAATCCTTTTTACGGAAGGTCCTTTTTTTTAGTTGAGGGTTAACGGATACTCTTTCTTTAATAGTATCGTTTTTTATAGTATTATTTTTTATAGTATTATTTTTTATAGTATTATTTCTTATAGTATTATTTTTTATAGTATTATTTCTTATAGTATTATTTTTTATAGTATTGTTCCTTTTATTTTTCATTGTTACATTACTATGCATTAAATTATTACGCATTACTATTGTATCTGTATAATAAATGGATAGATATATTTTTTTACAAAATTTTATATTATATTATATGAAAATATATATTATATGTTTATATAATAACAATTATGAATAAATCTTTAGAAAGTTACTTTGATAATACTAAACAATTACATTTATTATTAACATTTTCTCTGTTAATTATCATTGTGACAATTGGTATACCAGAAGAATTCAAATATACAAAAGGAATTGGACAAGGTATTGCAATTTCTATTCTGTCTTATATTTTATATAAAAACTATAACGAAACATACAATCTCCAATTAATACAGAAGGATTTGAAAGAGAAACTTCAGACTATGAATTCTCAAAAATTAAATAAAAAAGAGGATGATAATAATAATAATAAAATAGAAAATGAAAATGAAATAATAGATATGAAAAATAATACAATAGCCAGTTATACCTTATGTGGGTTTATCGGAATTTTACTGTTGTATTTTATTTATTCAATTTTCTTTTAATATCCATAATCGCATTATAATAAGCTACATCATCTTTATAATTTTTTCTTAAAATTTCAATTAATTTACCGTCGGCTGTTTTATAAAGCATAATTGATTATATCGTATTCTAATATATAGTAACAAATTGTTTTTATATAATATAGCATAATGTTCTATTATACATATTATATTATACATATTACATTATACGTTATTATTTACATTATACGTTATTATTTACATTATATTTATTCTAATAAATATATATAATGAAGATTGGAGACATTCAACAAAAAATGATGAAGTTTGCTGGAAACGCGCGTTTTTTTGTTATTATTGTTCTAGTTGTCATCTTTTTAATTGCCGCAATCGCTGTATACCGCCGCACTGTATCAAGCCGCATTAATGCCAGTTATGTAGCAAATAATGAATTTAATACAAATAAACCAGGGTTAGAATCAGTTGATATGTATTTCTTTTATACGGAATGGTGTCCTCATTGCAAGACCGCAAAACCGATCTGGTATGATTTTAAGAAAGAAATGGAAAATAAAAAAGTAAAAGGAATTAAAATTAATTTCTTTGAAGTGGATTGCGACAAAGAGACAGAAACATCGGATAAATTTAATGTGAAAGGCTTCCCGACAATTAAGATGATGAAAGGCAATCAATTAATTGAATATGATGCTAAACCCAGCAAAGCGACCTTACACGAATTTGTTAGAACTTCTTTAGAATAAGATAGCCAGCCTATAAATATTGAATCAATTTTTATATAATATGACTAATTTATCATATAAAAAAATAGTATATTACCTATACATCATCTATAAAAAATGAACAACCCTCGCAATGAATGGTCAGCGCATTGGACGGATGAAACCAAAGAAACCGTTGATGTGAAAATGAAAGATGGGACATTTAAACCATTTCAGAAAGGGACTTGGATAAAATTGCCTGGACGAAATGACAAGGTAATGATAGATAGTATTATTTCGCCTTATAATAATCATGATACATCAAGAACACCATCTGTAACTACAAATGTAGGACCTCTTGGAATTACATATTTACCTTGGCGTGAGGATGAAAAACGGTTTGCGTCAATGTCTTATACAATGCGCGGAAATCAGCGATTTATTATTTGTTACCCTGTTGGAATAACTCATTATGGTCAGCATGTTGATTGGGATCTTGTTGAAATAACATCTCCACCCGATGATATTGACCAATACCTAGATTTAGTAAAGGAAGTGTTAGAAAGAACAACTATATTATAAGGAGGCCAAAAAATCATCTGCTTGCTTGTAACCACTTTCAATAATAGTGCATCTGACTATTTCATTGGATACCGATTCTACCCATTTATCAAACCCCGATAATTCTTCTATAACACATTTAATTGTATATTTGACCTTTGTTTGTTCTGGTTCGGTATCAAGCGATGCTTGCATTTTTTTTAGCAAACATAAGAAGACATCAAAAATAGAAGAATTTTCGGTGATAGTGTAGGTAGAGTTTTTCCAAATATTTTTAAATGCGAGTATTTCGTCGGTGTCGCATTGTTGATCCTGAATACAATCATTTAAAGGAAAATTATTTAGAAATCCGCCGTCTATAAAACAATGATCATTCTTTAATATAGGTTGAAAGATAATCGGAATGGCCATGCTCATTTGTAATGCTTCAACTACGGGCAAATCAGGGAATGATTTATAGGAAATATCATATTTGGTTAAACGATTACTGTTGATATCGGTTGTAAACATATGTAACTCTATTTTATTGTAATTGTAAAGTTCCCCTAAGGTGATCGTTGGGTTTAGGTCTTTGCCTTTTAGTAGCGGAATAACTGCTTCAGTAAAAAATCGCTCATTAATTAAACTTTTTTTCTCATAAATATCAATTATATTCACTCTTGATTCTTCGGCTAATTTACCCCACGGACGTTTTATAAAATAATCATCCATCCAAGCCCATTCATAACCAAGTGAAATAATAAATCCAATGTAGGCGCCAATAGAACATCCGTAGATGCTCTTGATATCGGCTAATTTCCAAAACTCTTTTTTTGCCAATTGTGCAGCAATCCCATAGCTTAATAATCCCGAAGGACCGCCCCCACTGATTACAATATGTTTAATGGTCATTTATTTAAGTTGGGTTTATCTAATTCAATAGAATAGGGTTGTTTTTATATAAGGATTTTTATAAAGATATAATGTTTATAAAGATATAATGTTTATAAAGATATAATTTTTTATATAAAGGTTTATATCTTCATTTTTTTTCCGTTATAGAAAATATATATAATAACAACGAATGAATACTATTTTTACTCTTGGTGATGAATCTAGTGAAAAAATGAAACTAAATTTAGATGATCTTTATGAAAAAAAACAACAACAAGATTTAAATACATTATCTCTCTACAATAAAATTTTAGGACGCATTCATACCAAGATTAAAACGGTCTCGCGCCAACAAACCAAGGAACAATTCTGTTGGTATATTATGCCCGAAACAATGATTGGTGTCCCGAAATACGATCACGGCGCTTGCACTGCTTATATAATTGACAATTTAAGAGATAATGGATTTATAGTAAAATATACCCACCCCAATTTACTTTTAATTTCGTGGGCAAATTGGTGTCCATCGTATGTTCGTAATGAGATAAAAAAGAAAACGGGGGTAGTCATTGATGGAAATGGACGACGGTTAGATGTTGACGAGAATGGTAAGGTGATTCCTGGCGGAAATGGTAAAAATAATGGCAATGGCAATGGCAATATCAATAATGATGACCCGAATGAATTAATGTTTCACCGCAGCAAAAATGGCAACGGCAATGATGATGTAAAAGCGAATAAGGAATATACGTCTATAGATAGTTATAAACCCTCGGGCTTGATTTATAATGAAAATTTATTGAGGCGGATAGAAGATAAAACCAGATAAAACCAGATGAAACGTGGTGATACCATGTGCTTTAATTTTATAATTATTATGCAATGGCGGGTAAACCAACAACAGCCGTAGCAGAAGCAGCAACACCGGATTGTCTCCCAAGTATTACCCAACCAGCACCATCCCATAAAAGTGTTAAACTTTGCCCAGTTGTATTAAATGCGGCCGTATTCCATGTTCCACTAGTAGTCACTGGCGTTAATGTTCCTGCTGGAGTATTAACTCCATTTTTTACAGAAATATATTTTATGGTTCCAGCATATGTTCCATCAGCCAATGTGTATGCTCTTGTTCCACTAATATCTAAAAAAGATACGGGCATTGAAGGCGATAAAGCACCACTAGAACTTATTGTCTCGCTACCGTAGATAAGTGCGCCGCCTAATACTGCGGCACCAGTTGTATATGAATTACCCGTAATGCTAAAGGTGGTTCCATCGTAGGTAACGTTAGATGTTGCCGATACACCCGACGAGGTTCCATTTGATATAACAATACCGTTTAATGAGGGAGAACTAACACTAAACGGAGCGCTAACACTACCATTTTCAACGGGACCTAAAAAATTGCTCAAATTTGTATTTATAGTCGCTTCTCTATTTATTGTTCTACTCGCAATTCGTCGGTATGAGAAAGGCATTATTTATAACATACTATAATATAATTATTTTATAAATAGTAAGGTATATATACAAATTGTAAAGTATATATACAAATTGTAAAGTATATATACAAATTGTAAAGTATATATACAAATTGTAAAGTATATATACAACTATACCTTTTAAACTTATTAATGATTATGTAAATAACCAACCGTTAAATCGTTTAATAACCGTATTTTAGATGTTGTTGTATTGGCTAATTGTGCTGCAACAATCCCTTCAAATAAGGTAATGCCCTTTAAAAAATCACTTTCACACGTAATATACATTTCCACAATAAGTTGGCGGGTTGAATTAATGAGAGATTTTAATAATCCATCATCTAATTCAGGATTTAATTTTACACTCACGTCGGGCACCTCTTTTATACCGCCAACTTGGGCTTGTGCTTGTGGTGCTTGTGCTTGTGCTTGTGCTTGTGCTTGTGCTTGTGCTTCTGCTTGTGCTTGTGCTTGTGCTTGTGGTGGTGGTGGTGGGTTCTCTATCTCATTTAATCCTTGTAATCCATTATTATTTCTGGTATCCATTATTTGTTTTAGTTTATTTTCTGGTTCATTCATTTTATCAGATTCTTTTCCTTCCTTGACCGTGTCTTCCTTGTCCTTTTCATTACCTTCCTTAACCGTTTCTTCATTGACCTTATTTTCTGTTGGTGTTGGTTTTGGTTTTTTAAAAGTAAATAATTTGTCTAATACTTGTAATAATTTATCTTGATTGGTGTTCATGTGATTTGTCATTTCTTTTACGTGTAATGCATATTCTCTAAATAATTTGTCCTTAAATGTTCCATCATATTTTTCCGTTAAAAGACCATCACCTTTACATTTTTCATTATTATGAAATTCCATTAATGGTATTTGCTCAAATTTAGTTATTGTTTTATTGCCATCATCATCCAGCGCTATATTTTTTCCAGTAAACGTTTTATAAAACGTTTCCAAATCAGTTGCATATGTTGCTTTCATTTCTTTTGACATAGCAGTATAATCACCGCGTTCTTCATCATACTCGTCATAATATAGTTTTAATAATTCAGGTATACCTAATTCAGATCCATTATCAACAAGTGGTATTTCATCCTTTTCAGTTTCTTTATATTTATTAAGTTGGGGTTTATCTTGTTTTTTACTCTCGGTATTATTTTTATCCATTTTTAAATCTAACATATTTGTATCTCCCTCTCTCCCTTTCTCTCCCTCTCTCTCTTTCTCTCCATCCCTATCTCTATCTCTATCGCCATCCCTATCTCCATCCCTATCTCTCTCTCTATCCCTATCTCTATCGCCATCCCTATCTCTATCTCTCTCTCTATCCCTATCTCTATCGCCATCCCTATCTCTATCTCTATCCCTATCCCTATCTCCATCCCTATCTCTATCCCTATCTCTATCCCTATCTCTATCTCTATCCCTATCCCCGTCTCTCTCTCTGCCTCTGTTACGTATATCATCATACGCACCACCTTTATAAGAGTTATTTATACCTATTCTATTATTATTATTGGTTGGTGTATAAAATTTGCGAGTTGTTTTACGGTTTTTATCATAATTTATATTACAAAATCTAGGTTTTAGTGATAATGAAATATTATTTAAATTTGATTTATCATAATCGCTTTCTTGTAATAAACTATTGATACGCTTTGTGCAAAAGTTGTTATGTTCTATTGTAAGTATTTCTTCATCGGTGGCCATAGTTTGTTTACTCATCAAATCATATTTTTGTTTTTTACCTTCCTTATTAACCGAAATAATAACTGGATTTACGGTTTTCATAATAGCTGCAAATAAATGAGCAATCTTTACATAAAATTTAGCAATTTTAACACAATCTGGCGGTGTATTATCGCTCTCATCACCGCCGAGTTGCTTTTGCATGTCAGGCATAGGTCTAGGTTTTTGCATATCAGGCATAGGTCTAGGGTTTTGCATATCAGCTACAGGGTTTTGCATGTCTGTATCCTTGCGATTATTGTTATCATCTTTTAATTCCTCTTTTTTCTCTCCTTCTGCTTCTCCTTCTGCTTCTCCTTCTCCTTCTCCTTCTTCCTCCTTTTTACTTTCATTATTCTTAGTCGGATACATCCGTTGAATCACTTCTTTTTGTTCTAAAGGCAGTAAATTATTATTTATGATTTTAGCAGTTAATATTACCATTTTATCACAGTAACCTTTTTCAGACATTTTATTCATATCCTCAAATGACTGTGATAATATATATTTACTTGCAATATCATCTATTTTATCAGCAAGTTTAGATTTATTTTCACCACTGGAAGATATTGTATTACCCATTGTAATATATAATTATTAATATATAATTATATAATAACGTATATAATTATATAATAACGTATAAAATTGAATATAAAGTATTGCATACTTTTAAGTATTACCCAATTAATGTCAATGGATTCTCCTCAATTGACAGCAGTGTCAGGAACAATAAGTATTAAAACAAATAAAACACAAAAGATAAAAAGTAATGAAAAAAGAGACAAAAAATCATTATGGGATAGTTTTGATGAAAATGAAACAAATTTTAACAGTGAGAAAGAAGATAATCAAACTGTTGTAAAAAACCCAATTGAATGCGTGTTTAGAAAATCAGGGGAACGTGAATTATGTGATTGTTGTGCGTCGCCTCTTGCATTTGCCGATGAAGGGTTTTTGTGTTGCACCAATTCTAAATGTGGTATTATTTATAAAGACGCGATTGACCAAGGGGCTGAATGGCGATTCTATGGAGCGGATGATAATCAATCAGGTGATCCAACCCGTTGCGGAATGCCGATTAATCCTTTACTCAAAGAATCATCGTATGGTTGTAAAGTGCTTTGTCCCTCTAATTCTAGTTATGAAATGCGAAAAATCCGTCGTTATACGGAATGGCAAGGCATGCCTTATGAAGAAAAGGCACGCTATGAAGAATTTCAGCGGATTATTGTTTTAGCAAATCAGGCGGGTATACCTAAAATGATTGTGGATGATGCGATGCGGTATCATGCAAAAATCTCCGAAGTAAAAACATTTCGCGGCGATAATCGCGACGGTATTATTGCAGCTACAATTTATATTGCTTGCCGTAATAACAATTGCCCCCGAACCGCAAAAGAAATTGCGACGATCTTTCATTTAGACAATGCCAGCGCAACACGCGGTTGTAAAAATGCCAGCACCATCTTAAATGAAATTGAAAGCGATATGAATAACAATGAAAAAACATCGCTGTGTAATACCACCCCGCTTTCCTTTATTGATCGTTATTGTAGTAAGTTGAATATCAATGCCGAATTAACCAAAGTATGTAAATTTATTGCCACCCGTATTCAAGCAAAAAATCTGATTCCTGAAAACACCCCCCATTCAATTGCAGCAGGTATTGTGTTCTTTGTTGCACATCAATGTCATTTAAACATTACAAAAAAAAATGTAAATAGTGTGAGTGAAATTAGCGAGGTTACCATTAATAAATGTTATAAAAAATTAGAGACGATGATTGATCAATTAATTCCCAAGCCAATTATGGATAAGTATGTTGTCCGGACATAGCATATCGCACATAGCACATAGCACATAGCACATAGCACATAATCATATTTTGTTAAACAAATATAAATATATTTTTTTATCTCTATTTATATAATCCCATTACAAATGATCTCAATAACAACTCACGTGATGGGCGGCATTGGCAATCAACTGTTTCAAATATTCAATCTGATTAGTTATGCTTTAACACAAAAGGTAAACTTTTTTTTTGAATCCAGACATCCTGACCGAGCAGACCGACCATTTTATTGGGATACTTTTTTTAAAAATTTGACACCATTTTTAGGAGCAGGTCCGCCAATGAATTTACCGCTATATAAAGAACCTGATTTTCATTTTCATCCACTACCTTCATTTGATAAAATTCACCGAATGTTTCGGTTTTATGGCTATTTTCAGTCACATAAATACTTTGAACATCAAAAACATGCTATTTTTAACCTACTTCAATTGGAAGCACAGAGAGAAATCGTGAAATATAAATATGTGTCGGATTTTAGCAACTCAATCGCTCTGCATTTTCGGATTGGCGACTATAAATATGTCCAACACCGAGACCATCATCCGATCATGTCAATCGCCTATTATATTGCGGCCCTGAACTACATTTGTCAACATACCAATAAAAAGGATTGGAATATTATTTACTTTTATGAAGAGCAGGACCGCGAGATGGTGGCACAGAATATTGCGGCCATTGAATGCGAGTTGCCCGAGTTGACCTTTACACCGGTGGATACAACGATTCCCGATTACGAACAAATTTTATTGATGTCACATTGCCAGCACAATATTATTGCAAACAGCACCTTTAGTTGGTGGGGCGCTTATTTTAATCCCGCGCAAACTAAAATCGTGACGTATCCGAACCCGGATAAATGGTTTGGACCTGCCCAAGGCAATAAAAAGATGGATGATTTGTTTCCGAGTAATTGGGTGAAAATAGTGGCATAACTATCGTAAAAGCATAACTATCGTAAAAGCATAACTATCGTATATATTATTTTATATTTAATTTATAAAATAATTAAATTTCCTTTATGTAAATAGCATCACCCCATCCAAATTCTTTATAAATTCTAGCATCACGGCGTATAAATCCAAATTGTTTTAAATAATTATCAATTTCATGTAGGTTAGCACAATCTTTATATACCTCTTCAGTATTTACTTCTGTGTAAATATAATCAATATAATTAAGGTATTTTTCCATACTTTTTAATGCACGCAATTCAACGCCTTGAATATCTAAGTTTAAAAAGTTCAATTCATTTATTGGGATCTTTTCACGTTCAATTAAAGTATCTAATCTAATTGTTTTACATAGTGATTTTGATATATATTGAACATGTGAATGATGTTTTAAATGAGAACCAAATTCTAGAATAGATGAACTTTGCCCATTATTTGCAATATTAAAAAATACTTCTTTATCATTAACATCGTCAATTAACCCATGATAAATGTGCTGGACTCCTTTTTGTTTCATAGTATTTACAATAGTTTCTTGACCTTCTACCCAATGGATCTTATTGCGATTAACCCCAACACTTATATAGTCATTTAATTCTTCACATTCATGCGCACCTATATGTAAAATACCCTTTATTTTCATATTAAACCGTCCGACTAATTCTTGTATTTTAATTAACATTATATAGTGTAAAATGTTAATTATGGTTTAAATTATTATTATGACATAATATATTTTTTTATTGAAAAAGATGAATTATATAAATTCATTTAATTATATAAATTCATTTAATTTTAAATCTTTTTCTGAAATAATTGGAGTTTCTATATTCCAAGAGATATCTAATAAAGGACTAAGAGGATTAAACCCACTTTCACTATCTTTATTATAAACATTATCTGTTTTATAAGAAACTATTGTATTATTTTCAAATATACAATATCCATGCGCATACCCACGAGGAATATAAAGTAAATGTTTATTTTCAGATGATAATTCAAACTCCCATACCTTTCCATATGTTTCTCCAGGTCTTATATCCACTAATACATCTTTAATTTTTCCATTTACAACAGATAATAATTTGGCTTGACTATATTCACCAGTTTGATAATGAAATCCGCGAATTACATTTTTATTAGATATACATGTATTTTCTTGTTTTATTTCAAATTGAATGTTATGGGTTTTTAATAAAGTATCTTTGTAGGATTCATAAAAAAATCCTCTATTATCTTCAAATTGGGTTAAAGATATTAAAATAGGTTCCATTTATTATTTATAATAATAAATATTTAAATAATATTTTATTATAAAAATGTATAATGCTTAAATTAAAAAAATATAAAGAGTATGTTCCAATTGGCTATAATTGTTTTACAGGAATTTTATTGGTAAATTTAGGTCTTAGAAAAAATGCATATCCTTTAGATTGGGTTATATGTAATCCAGAGCAAGTTTTACGATATTTTAAAACAAATTTTGAAAATTATTATTTACCATCGGCTGATTCTAATACAAATTATATGAATCAAGAATTTCCTTGGTTTAAAAATAATCGTTATTCAACACATTATAAAGATGTAAATTACAAATATGATATTTCAAATAATATATCAATTTATGAAGAGAATAAATTATTATTTGAAAAAAGAATAAATAGATTATTAGAATTATTAAAAAATAATGGTCCAATATTATTTGTTTATACGTGTGAATATAGAGTTAATTCTACAAGAACAGATAATTATAGTAAATATATGACCTTTAACGAAGATTATCATTATAATAAAATAGTTGAATTAAATAAGTATATAAAAAGTAATTTTCCATTATTGGATTTTGATATATTAATTATTTATATAAATAAATATGATAATAATCGTGTTTTAGACAAGGATGATGATAATGACAATATAATTAAAATAAATATAAATATTCAGGTAAATGATGATGTTCAAAATAGAAATAATATAACTGAAATACTTAGACCAATATTTAATAACTAAAAAATACAATATTATAATTTAAAAAATTCTTTTACCCAATAAATAATATAATCAATATCTTCATCCAACATATTTAAATGCACTGGTAATGTGATCATTTTTAACCATTCTCTATTAGCAATTGGGAAATCAGAGTCATCTTTAAATTGTGTAAATAAATGTAATGGACGATAATGGACTGATGTATGAATATTTTTATCTTTTAAATAATCAATTAAATTGTCTCTTCTGTTAGGTTCTACCTTTATAACATAGTGTTGAACCGTGTATGAAAATGGAGGTATTTGAATTTCTGATATTTTTGAGAATGCTTCGTTATATTTTTCTTGTATAAATTGTCTTCGTTTTAAGTTTTCATCTAATTTGTTCATCTGAGATAAACCTAATGCAGCAGTCAAATCTATCATATAATATTTATAACCTAATATATCAATGTCGTATTTCCATTTATATACTGAATTAGAACCAGGACTATCTTTTTGATTTGATACTCTATCATAGGTAGATTCTATTCCAAACCAATATAATTTTTTGATTTTTTCCATTATTTCTTTATTATTTGTTGTTATCATTCCACCATCACCAGTAGGCATCGTTTTTACTGCTTGAAATGACCATACCGCAACATCTCCTCTTGACCCTGCGCCTGGAGTATAACACGCATGAGCACAATCTTCTATAATTAATCCATCGTAATTTTTTCTGATTTCATCAATCGGCGCTAGTATTCCGGCCAAATTTACACATATAATTGCCTTTGTATTTTCTGTTATTTTTTGTTTAACATCCTTTGGACATATATTCATATTTATAGGATCTACGTCTGCCAAAATATTTTTACAATTATTCCACATAGGGACTGCGGTTGTTGTAGCAAATGAAATTGTCGGACTAATAATTTCACCATGATTAATATCATATGCTTTTAATATTAAATCTAATCCATGTGTATTACTAGTAACTGCAATTGCATACTTGGTTCCTACCATTTTTGCAAATTTTTCTTCAAACTCTTTAACCTTTGGACCATTAATCCACCAACCACTTTTTATTACATCGCCTACTACTTTTGCATCGTCTTCATCTCCTTTTGGACATAAAACCGGAATTGTGTTTTTTCTTATATCCATTATTTAATTATATTTGTTTGTTTTTAAATATTATAATTAAAATAGTAATTATTATAATACTTAATTATTAGATGGGTTTTGAACATTGTGCCTTTTCTTTTCTTTTTTTAATTACTATAATGTTTTCATAAAATTGTATAAACTGAACCCATTCTTCATTATATGTTTTAGTAACATTAATACCATCGTATGGAGGTATATGACAACTAATTGGGTCTCTAATACACCAAGCATGTTGCATATCAATTATATCTTTAAATTTTTCAATAGTTGCGTTAGAGTTTTTATATCCACCTCCGTAATATTTCCAATAAGATGTATGCGTATCCTCAACAATATAAATTCCAACTTTTGAATTACTTAAAGATGGAAATAATTGCGAATAAGAATAAAAAACATGATTATTATGATGACTTCCATCATCAATTATTATATCAAATTTTACATCTTTTAATAATTGTAAAATAGTATTATCAGTTTGAGAACCAATTATAATTTTTATATTTTCTTCTTCATATTGTTTACATCTTGGCAAAATGTCTAATCCGTATATTGTTGAATTTGGAAAATGTTTTTTTAATGCTCTTACTCCTGACCCATTATCCACACCAATTTCTAATATATTATAGTTTTCATCTTGACTAATGTTATTATTTTTAAAAATTTCATCATAAATAGGAAAATAAACACGATGTTTACTAGATTGTTCTGTGTATGATTGTTCAAATTTTTGTTCCATTTAAATATTATATTATAAAGTAAATCATTTAAATAGTTTACTTTTTAATTATAATATAATGAAACATTTAATATTTGCATCTGCTTCATTTCATATATCTAATTATAATTATTTATTAAGAGAGAATGAGTATTATTATTGTTTAAAACAATTATTGCGTGTTATTCCTTCTAATTTTGAGGTAGTTGTTTGTGATAATTCAATTAAATCAATTGATGAATTACAATCAATTGATTTAAAATCTGAATTACAAAAAGTAAAATTTTTAATTCTCAACCGAAATATTGGAAATAAAAATATAGGAATGGGTGAATTAGATGAACTGATACATGTTTATAATAATATTGATTTTACAAAATATGATAAAATTATTTATTTTACTCTTCGTAAAATTGTTACTAATCCTTATGTATTTGAAAAAGTTAATACTATGAATAAAACTGCTCTCATTTCTAATCCTCCGTTTCTACATATTAAAAATAATTTTACATTTAATTATTCAAACCCAACACCAAATTTATATAATGATATGTTTTTTGCATTATCTAGTCAGTTAATGATTAATTATGTAGAATATTCTAAAGCAAAAATTATTTATAATTTAAATAATGGAATTGGGTCTGAACAAAATTTATTTAAATTTATAAATGAAAATAAAATAGATTATGAATGGCTTGATATACTTGGATTTATACGTATTGATTATAAAGCACAAAATGAAATACAACTGATATAAAAGTATTTATTTCACAATTATTGATTATTTACATTTACACTGTTGACGATTTAATTTCGGATTTTTAAATATTCATTTGTCTAATGGTTTTTACAATATAATTTAAATCTTCTTTGGTTAACCACCAACCAACCGGTATACATACCAATTCTTTTTCAAATAAATCCAAATTAATCAATTCTTCATTAAAATTTCTAACACAACTATTAATATCATTACGATTATGAACCTGACTAGTCATAATACCTGCATATTTCATATTATCCATAAATTCTTGTTTTTTATTATTCAAAACACGAATTGTATAAATCCAATACGCAGAATTACATTTGATGTTATTTTTCATTAATTTAATAAATTTTATATCTTTTAATTCTTCGTTAAAATAATTTGCATTTTCTCTATTTTTTATTAATAATTCAGTAATATGTGGTAAATTATATATACCAATTGTAGCATTTATATCATTCATATGAAATTTATAACCATACTCAATAATATCATTTTCTAGTCGTAAATCTTTGCCTTTATAATTGCGTTTATCACGATCAATACCATACCAACGTAACAGTTTACAACGATCATATAAATATTCATTGGGTAAGGTAATAAACCCACCATCCCCTGTTGTCAAATGTTTTATAGCTTGTAAACTAAAAACACAAATATTTCCGTCACTTGCTTTACCTCCAATTTTATTACCATTATATTCAGCACCAAATGCGTGCGCACAATCTTCTACAATCATGGGCTTAAATCCAAATGTTTTTAAACTATATTCTTGTAATTCTCTTATTCCACATAAATCAACTGGATTACCTCCCCAATGCACTATATAAATGACTTTTGTTCTTTGATTTAATTTTCTTTTCAAGTCATTTAAATCAATATTTGCAGTTTCAATATCTACATCTATCCAACGAATATTCACATTATTTGCTAAAATCGCAGCAGTTGTTGCAAAACAAGTAAGAGCAGGTGTAAGCACAATATCGTTTTGGTCATCAAATCCTGCCCAATTAAACCTTTCATCTTTTTCTTTTAAAAGACGTAATGCTAAAGTTAATCCTGCTGTAGCAGAATTCAATGTAAGAATATAAGGATTATCAATATATTTCTTTAATACAGTTTCAAATATTTCAACTTGTGGTCCTTGTGTTATTTGACCAGACATAAGGACATTATTTATTGGTTTTAAAACATCTTCGCTCATAAAAACCTTAAATAAAGGTATATTCATATTAATTAATATAAAATATAGTATTTAAATAATTATTATAATAATTATTTAAATATATAATATGAAAACATCATATAATAATAAAGATATTGATTATGGAGAGTTAATTGATACGTTGATATTTATACAAAATCCCAAGTCCATATTAGAAATAGGAATATTAGATGGTTATTCATTAAAACATTTTATTGATAATACTGATTCAACAACCATCATCCACGCATATGATATATTTGATAAATTTAATGGAAATCATGCGAATGAATCTGAATTAAAAGAACGATTTAAAAATAATCATAATGTATCAATCAAATATGGTGATTTTTATGAATTACATAAAGATAATGACATTTTATACGATATAATTCATATTGATATAGCTAATAACGGAGATACCTATGAATATGCTATTCAGAATTATTTACCCAAATTGACAAAAACGGGAATCATGATACTAGAAGGAGGTTCATTAGAACGAGACAATGTATATTGGATGATTAAATATAATAAACCGCCAATAAAAAAAATTATAAATTCATATGAAAAAAAATTAAATATAAAAACAATAGGATGCTTGCCATCATTAACAATTATAAAAAAATAATTAAATATTTACATTTTTGTCATTTAAATACTAAATTGAAAATATTATGTTAAACTATATTTTTTCTATTAATCCAACTAGGTAAATCAAACTCTATATTATATTTTTTGTAAATTTTACTTATTTTATTTAAATAATTTGACATTTTTTCTTTAGTTCTATGTTGTTTTAACCCAACACCACCACCCCACCCCCATCTTAAATGAACAAAACTTTCGTTCAACCATAAATCATAATAATGACCATCAATTTGTTTAATTGTTGAACTTTCTTTTTCAAAAGATTCATTATGAAACCCATGAAATATTCCTATTTGTTTTATAATATAATTTTTATTTTTATTCCAAAAAATACTTATATTTGCACCCATATCTTTACCTGGTCCAGAAAAACCAAAATCTAATTCTTTAAAATTATAAACTGTTTTTAAATTAATAAAAAAAACAGATGGTTGTGGCCATATTCCGGATGAAGTTTGAACGATTGGGCAAGCAAAATCTATATTATATAGTTCTATATTAAAATCAGTTGGTTTAACCAAAAATAAATCTGCATCATATAAACATAAAAAATCAAAATTATTATATTCTGGATAAATGGTATCTATATTTCTTATAAACCAATTACAAAGTTCTGCGTGTCTTAAACTTCCATGATTTGGTCTATCTTTAATATGTATTCCTTGCGGAATTTTTATATGAAATAAATTATTTTTAATACTTTCTAATAAAATTTCTTTATAACAATTAGTTTCTTCACTCAATATAGAAATCAAATTTAAATAATCTTCTTCCCCATTATTAATATCAAATGCATCATTTAATACTAAAAATGTATACTCGCAATTTAAAATATTTTTTTTTAATTGATCTATTATGGTTTTCATAAAATGAGCATTATTAATAAAAGGACACATAAATAACAGTTTCATTCTATATATAAATATTTAAAGATATATTTATATATATATATAAATATATATAGAATGTCTATATCACATATCATAAATGAAATAAAAACCCATTTTAATGGAAAACAAATAATTGTTGCAGAATTAGGAATTTTATATGGTGAAAGTATACCTTTATTATTAAATAATCTTAATATTCATGAATATAATGGTATTGATGCATTTATAAATTATGAATCAAATAAAGATGGATCGTATGAATTAATGAAAAACCATGGTAATGATATTTATAATACTATTAAGAATAGATATTTACATGATAAGCGTGTAAATATTGTGAAAGGATTTACAAATGAAGTGGTTCATAAATTTAATGATGATTATTTTGATTTGGTATTTATAGATGCAGGTCACGAATATGAACAAGTATCAAGTGATATTGAACTTTGGAGTAAAAAGGTAAAAAAAAATGGTATTTTATGTGGAGATGATTACTTTTATCCTCCTGTAAAAAGGGCAGTTCATGAATTTATTGAAAAAAATAATTATAAATTATTCAATAGTATAAATAAAAACCCTGATGTAAATCATAATTATCCGTGGTCTTGGTATGTATTTATTTAATCAAATTATATCATTATAAGAAAAAATATTTCCATATTCTTTTTTTACTTCATTGATTGTTTCTTTTGTATCGTAAATAGTCACTTTTTTACCTTTATCAACTAAATATTTTGCAATTTTTAATTTTGCACTTTCTTCAATTAAAGGTATTTTACTTTTTTCTTTATAACATACATTTTCAATAATATATTCATCTTTTTTTTCAGCCAATAATTGGTTTGCCTGAAAAATAATATGTTCATCATTATATAGTGTAGTTGCTTTTAACAAATCACTATTTATGTTTGTTTGATCTACGAATTGTTTTAATGCTCTAGTATCTCTTGGAAAACAAGGACCACCAAATGAATATCCTGGTTTAAAATATTTATTGCCAATTCTGGAATCAGAACCGATTGAATCCAATACTGAATTTTTATCTGCACCAACTGAATCACATACATCCGAAATCATATTTGCAAAGGATAGTTTTGTTGTAATAAACCCATTAAGAGAAATTTTAACGATTTCTGCTTCTAATGGTCTTAAAACACAGTATTTTGGTTTAGTTAATATGAAAGAATCATATAGTTCTTTTAATCTATGGTGTAATTCTTTTGAGTCAGAACCGATTAATATTATATCAGGATTTAAAAATCCATTTACGATTTCACCTTGTGCAACAAATTCAGGATTGTAATTTAGTGTAGTGTTTTCGCAATCCTGGAGTAAATATTTTCCAATTGTATTAATATAGTTTGGCATAACAGTGCAACCAATAATAATATGTTTATTTTTTACTTTATAACTATTTATTTTTGTTAAAAGGTTTGATAAAATAGAATGATCATAAAATTTATCTCCACCAGAATTAGGTGTTTGAACTACAATAAAAATAATATCTGAAAATTCTAAACCTTCTTCTATTTTGGTTGTTGCACAAAATTTTTTACTATTATTTAACAACTCTTCGTATAGTGGTTCTTTTGTTTTATATGATTTACTATTTAAACAATTTACGTAATCTGGAAAAATATCTACACCACATACATTATACCCTCCTTTTTCAATAAGAAGAGAAAGACCTAATCCTAGTTTACCAATACCAATAACTGAAATATTTTTATCCATAATATTAATAAAAATATTTTTTATTTATTTATTACAACGAATACATAAATGCCATCCTAAATTTTTTTCTAAACATTTAAATAATTCTTCTGACATACATTCAAAATATTCTTCTTTTATATATTTATATTCTTTATATTCATCTATTTTATATGGAAAAATATGTGTTTGTAATATATTAATATTTTTAAAATCTTTTAATAAATCATATATTTCTTTGTTGGTAAATGTATCAGCAATAGGAACACCAGATTGTGCTTCATATTGGTCTAAACCATCATTTATTTTAAACATTTTTAATGAGTTTTTGGCGTATAACATGAGTTTAAATTCACCTCCTTCTTCTAACATGTTATATATGTTATCAATTGCTTTTTTAATATTAGGTGTATGATGAAGAACACCAAAACTATATATTAAGTTAAATTTTTCTTCAGTTGAATATTCTTCAATATTTTCTACAATAAATTCACCTTTTAAATTAAACACATTTTGACGTTTTTTTGCAATATCTATACTTTTTTCAGAAATATCAATTCCTTTATATATGGCTCCATTTTCTATAAACGTTTGGCCTGCAGTTCCTATTCCACAACCAACCTCTAAAACTCTTTTATCCTTATATATTTCAAAACTTGCAAATTGTAATATATGTGGTTCAACTAAATATTTTCTTTTACTTACTTCTTCAAAATATTCTTTTGAACCAATTTCCTTATCAGAATGTTTAATATTGCACGGCCTAGTATTCCAATAATCTTTTACTTCGGAAATTAATGACATTTAGTTTATAAATTATTATCTATAGTGTCTTTATATAATTATATCATCATATAATAATTACCTATATCAAATTTTACATTTGAAGTTGCAGAAGTATTAATACTATTTTTAAATTTTGAGTAAGGTATTATTCTAAAATCTAAACTTACTCTGGTTTGTTCTGTATTATTTATTTTATTGTAATGTTTACATTTGTTTAAATATCCCATAAAAAAGTTATTTTTCTTTAAATTCATACATGAATAATTATATACATCCATATTAGAGTTAGGATATTCTTCATAGTAAATACTATTACTATCAAACATGTCAGTAATTGGTAAAACTATATTTATTTCTTCTTCTGGATGCCCAAATTCCCCATCATAATGCAACCCTATAATATCATCATATTTATCAGTAGCTCGTTTTCCTATGTTTGAACATCCAGGTAAATGAAAACGTATATTAGGCGTTTTTTGAATAACTAATTTATCTTCTAGAGGAAAAAGCGGTTTTATAACATTTTTAATAAAATGTATATATTCATATAAAAATGTATAATCTGTATCAATAAAATTATAAAAATCATTTACAAATACTGAATTTCTATCTGTTTTACCAAAAATCGGTATTTCTTTGTAATAGTTTTTATTTTCAAAAGTTAACTCATTACTAATTAAAAGAGTATGAATGTTTTCTAAATCTAAAAAATTTGTATATTTTATTTTGTAATGTTCTGTCAAATAACTATAAAAATTATAATTATAATTATTATATTCTATTATTAAATTATCATACATATATTGTTATTTAAATATATTGTTATTTAAATTATTGTTATTTAAAATTATTGTTATTTAAAATTATTGTTATTTAAAATTATTGTTATTTAAAATTATTTTAATGTGATCTTCTTCATTATTTTTATCAACAAATCTTATAACCAAACTATATGTATTCAACTGTTTATATTCTTTAAATTCATCCTATAAATATGTTAACAATAATAAAATACATTTTTTTACAAAAACTATTCATAAAATTTATAAATTTGCTCCATAATACAATATCGTCTTTTTTTGATATGAATACACTCGTAAAGTTATAATAGGTTTCATTATTATATTAATGTGTTTATAATATAAATATACTATATATTTATATTATAATGTATAATGGACAAGCAGAACAAGATAAGTTTGTTAATAATATATTGAAACAAAAAAAAAATGGGTTTTTTGTAGAAATAGGTTCACATCACCCAATAAAGACAAATAATACATATTTACTAGAATCACAATATAATTATAAAGGTATAATGATAGAACAAGATCATTCTTTTTTACCATTATATAAAACACATCGCAATAATAGTATTCATATAATTCATGATGCAACAAAAATTGATTATAATAAACTTTTTACATTTTATAATGTGCCATTAGAAATTGATTATTTACAAGTAGATTTAGAGGTAGATAATGGATCAACAATAGTAACTCTTTTAAAATTAGACCAAGAAATTTTTGATAAATATAAATTTGCAACAATTACATTTGAACATGATATATATCATAGTAATTTTAGAGAGACAAGAAAGGTATCAAGAGAAATTTTAAAAAAAAGAGGTTATTTTTGTGTGTTTGAAGATATATTCAATTTAGGAGGTATTGGACCTTGTCCATATGAAGATTGGTATGTTCATCCAGATTTAGTAGATATGGAATATGTCATAAAATTAAAAGAATACAATGAGAAATTCTATATAAATCATAAAATTACAGGAAAAACAATTAATTGGAATAGTATTGAGTATAATTTTTAAATTTATATTAATTTATATTAATTAAATGCCAATAAGTTTTGTTTTAAAAGGAAGATTAGGAAATCAACTTTTTCAATATGCAACAATGAGAAATATAGCATTAAAAAATGGATATGAATGTTATACAGATTTTAATACAAGTTGGCACGGACAAACAAACTTATTACAAAAATTTAATATAAAAAGTTGTCCCCATTTTAATCAAAAATATAGTTATGATCAACCAAATGATTCATTCTTTTTTGATAATAATATATTTAATATTAAGGATAATACAATTATTAATGGTCATTTTTGTAATGAAAATTATTTTAACGAAAATGAAGAAATTATTAAAAATGAATTAACTATTAAGAATAATGATATAATTAATTATACTAATACAATTATTAATTCTTTAAATCAAGGAGAAACAAAAATAATTGGTATTCATTTTAGAAGGGGTGATTTAATTTCACAAATAAATATGGACGTTACTATTTTTAATAAATTAGTTGAAGAATTTGCAAATGTTTCATTAAAAAATATAATTAAAAATGAAACCAACTTTAAAATAATAATTTTTACAGGAGGTTTTAGGATGAATAATGATTTTACTACTACAAAAAATACACATCAGAACGATATAGTATGGATAAATAATTTTATATCAAACCATGAATTAAAAAATAAGATGATAATATCACCGGGTAGTTATAAAAATAACGAATTAATTGATTATGACCTTTTTTCAAAATGTGATTATAATATTATAACTTATCCATCATCATTTGCATGGATGGCTGCTTATGTAAATAAAAAAAATGATAAAAGAACATACTATAATATTGATTTTGGTAACAAAGAACATTTATTTTTCCCTGCGAAAAAATTTATAATTGATACAAAATATTAGATTCAAACTATTAGATGGTGTTTTTGTATCATACAAAAATCTATAGTATAAAATATATTATAGATTTTTATATACACTATTAATTTAAAACGATAATTAAACATATTTTAATTTTACATCTTTATTTTTATCATAATTCAACAAATCTAATGAATTATAATTATAATTTTTTAAACGATAATTTATCCAATTATTCGCATAAGGTCTATCCGTATCAATTAATCCTGCCAATCCATCAATACCTGCTCCAACGTCTAGATAAATTGCATTTTTTATTTTTGGTAAGTGATGGATTAAACCCGATTTAACATGACCTACTCCATATAAATAAACAAATGTAGCTTTGTTTGCTTTTTCTAATTGTTCTTTAACCATATTTATAGTTCCAGATAAATCGTCACATGCAAATCGTTGCGGTATTTTTATATAATCATTAAACCTATCTAGCCCGACATATTCTTGATATTCTTTATGATTCATTAATTCTTTTATTATATCCAACTTTTCACATGCGCCAATTAACCCGATTCTACCCTTAAATGTTTTAAAAAACCATTTATTCATTATTAATCCATACAAAAATTCGGTAGCAATCGTTTTTTGCCCCGGATATAATTCATTTAATTTTTCAGGCATACCCCTTTCTAAATATTCAACACAATGATAATCTGCTTTCAGCCATCCTTCTCTATAAGGAGTTATATCAAACTTATCATAAGGAATAGATAATGCCCTTTTTCCTGGTGTTGCACTACCAATTGCAATTTTTTTTAAAAAAAAATAATCTCCATCCCCGAAATGAATAAAAGATGCTCCTTTTTTTTCATTTTCAAGTAGAATTAATAGATTTTTAAAATTTTCTAAATCTTTTTGAAATGTATAATATAGTGGTAATTTATTAATTTCCTTATGTTTTATATCTGATGTTCCCTCAATCATATAATTAATACTCATTATATGATAATAATATACTTTTATACTTTTATATTTAAGTTATTAAACCAACTATACATATTTTTTATACCTTGTAATAAATTAACACTAGGTATATATTTTAATTCATTTTTTGCCTTATCAATATTTGCATATGTTATTGGAACATCGCCGGTTGGAATATTATCATACATAATGATTGCCTTTTTTTCTATTACTTCTTCGCATATTTCAATAAGTTTTATTAGGCTAATCGGATTATTATTGCCAATATTATATAGTTTATGTTCTCCCGAGTTTAGATTTAAAAACATACAATTATAAATTCCATTTACAATATCTGTTACATATGTAAAATCTCTTTGCATAGATCCATCACCATAAATTGTAATTGGTTCACCAAATTTAATTTTTTTTATAAAATTAAAAATTGCCATATCTGGTCTTCCTCCAGGTCCATATACAGTAAAAAATCTTAATCCAATTGCTGAAATTTTATTTGTCTTACAAAAAAGTTCAACTAATTCTTCACACATTTTTTTTGATAGTGCATAAGGACTAATAATATTATCTAAACTATCGGTTTCTTTAAATGGAACATTTTTATTTATACCATAAACACTACTACTACTTGCATAAATTAGTAATGGGGTTTTTTTACATTTTGATATTTCTTTTAGAATCTTACAAGTGCATTCAACATTATTTCGTATATACATATCAGGATTTTCAATTGATTTCCTTACATTAGCATATGCGGCTAAATGAATTACAATATCTGGATTATTATTTAATATATAATTATTATTTAATATATCATCTTCTATTTCTATATAATTTTTATATTTTTTTAATAAATCTGAATTAAGTTTCTTATATGATTTATTATAAATATAAGAATTATAATTATCTATTCCAATAACATTATATCCTTCTAATAATAGTTTTTCACTTAAATGAAATCCTATAAATCCACAAGATCCGGTTACTATTATTTTCATTTTAATTTATATAGTTATTAATATTTAAATTATTTATTAACTATTGATTAAGTATTTATTCTTCCAACCATTTTTTGTTTTGTAATGTCCATTCTACCGTTTTACGCAATGATTCTTCAAAATTTAAAGGTAATTTAAAACCCATAGTAAATAATTTCGTTCCATCTAATCCATAACGTAAATCGTGTCCTGGTCTATTGCTATGGAAATCAACCATTTCATAATCTAATTCTTTATTTGTAAATTTCGCAATATATTGGGCCATTTCAAGATTACTTACTTCTTTTTCACCAGAAATATTATATTTTTCCCCAATTTGTCCATTTTTTATTAAAAATAATACTGCTGCTGCTATGTTTCGCGCATGAATATAAAATCGTGTTCCTGCAACTTGTTTATCCGGATAACTATGTATGTATATTTTTTCATTATTTAATAATTTTTTAATACATAATGGAATGAATTTTTCAACATGTTGTGTTTCACCAAATGCATTCATTACATTTACTATCATTAAGGGAACCTTATATGTATTTTCATAAGCAATACATATTTGTTCTGCTGCTGATTTTGACGCCGAATAAGGATTTGTCGGTTTATGTCTGTCCCACTCTTTATATAGTGTATCACCTAGCGCTGGTCCAAAAACCTCATCTGTGCTAAAATAAAAAAATATTTTTAATTTAGGTAAATGATTACGAGTATATTCTAATAAATTATATGTGCTTTGAATATTATTATCCAAAAATAATTTTGGGTTTTTAATACTATTATCTACATGTGTTTCGGCCGCCATATGAACAATATAATCAACTTCTCCTATTTCTTTAATTAATCCATCAGATAATGGTAATATTAAGTCACACGTATAAATTTTTATACGGGGACTATCTAAAATCGTAACTTTTGCTTTATCGTCAATTAATTCTCTTAATCGTTCAAACCCATTTGAGGCATAACTTAACTTGTCAATTATTATTATATCCCAATTTGTATTTTTATAAATATGTTCAACAAAATGATGTCCAATAAATCCACAGCCACCTGTTATCAATATTTTCATTTATTATATAATTATACTATTATTGGTTTTATATAATAATAATAAGTATATTGTATTTTTAATTTATAACTAAAACTTTATTAACTCCATAAATCTCTCTGCGCATTTGCTTGTAGAAAGATTATCCAAAATATATTGACGCGGGTTGTATTGATTATTTTCTAATTTAACTTGGAATGATTGAAATGCATCTACTAGATCAGACACTTTATGAAAATATTCACCACAACGTTCATCCCAATAAGGTATAGTTGTGCAGGGAATTACATTATAGTTTGATTGGTATTCTTGATTCATTGTTTGAGCACTCCAAACAAGAAGCGGAACATTACACGATAATGCTTCTTCAATTGCAAATCCTTGACTTTCGTGTGCATCTAATATTATTCCATATTTACTTTGTTGCAAATAATGTAAATATTCTTCTTCATTGTATTTTTTTACATAATCAAATATTCTATATTTTATATTTTTTTCTTGTAAAAATAATTCAATTATTTTTAATTCTTCTGGTTTTCTTCTCTTATAATATAAAAAAACTTCTTTTTTTTCAGTATTAGAAATTTCTGGTAATTTTGGAGAAAATTTGGTTGTATCAACTGGAAAGGGTAATGTTTTTATTGATATATATTTTTCAGCTCTCATATTTTTCCACACGTTAGATGCCCATTCACTTGGTTGAATATAAATGCCATTATTGTGTATATTATTAATTTGTAATAATTTATTATCAGGGAATACCGAAAAATGTGGACCAAATATAAATTTTTTATTAGGATAAAGTGTTGTATTTATTGGGTGTGATGGACTATAAATTATATTAAATTGGTTTATATCATGCATATGTCCAAATGTATAAGGTATTTTTAAATATTCTAATATATTTATTAACCCAATTTTATTTTTATCATGAATGCCTCCTATAATTAATATCATTTATATTCTATTATAAAACACATTTATATTAATTATATTTTAATTATATTTTATTCATAAAACTATTTAATAATAAAATACGGTTAATTTATTATTATATGTTAGTCACATTTGCAACATGTTGGTATGCCTTAAATTCAAAATTTCCAGTAAATACTTATCTTCAATGGATGAAATATCTACTAGAATCAGTAAACCATTATTATTTGGTTATTTTTACAGATGTTGCTGGTGAAAAAATGTTGAGAGAATATTTCGCACCTCATTATTTTGAAACTACAACTATTAAAATTGTCGTCAAACCAATTGAACAATGGTATAACTATAACTATAAATCAAAATGGATTGAAAATCATACAAAAAATAATTTATTAAATGGTTCTATTAAAATAAATACTGAATGGAAATTAAATATGCTTTGGTCTGAAAAAGTCCATTTTGTAAATGATGCACGTTTAAACAGGTATTTTCCTGAAACCGAGTTTTATGGTTGGTGTGATATCGGTTATTTTCGTGAGGGTAAATCTGACACGTTTGTATCACGTCAAAAAATAAATTCATTAAATAAAAACAAAGTTTATTACGCGCGGGTATGCGATTTAACTACATTGAATAATTTAAAAACGATGATTCAAGATAAAAATGATAGAGGATTACCAAAAATACCAATTCCACCGGATCAAACATCTATTGCTGGTGGTTTTTTTATAGCATATCATTCAAAAATTGATAGTTGGGTAAAAATGTATGATGAAAAATTAAAATTATATTTTAAAAATAACTATCTTGTAAAGGATGACCAAATTATTATAATTGATTGTATTTTATCCCATCCGGAGAGATTTCAATTAATTGATGAAGACACCGTTGATCCTCATCATAAATTTAATCATTGGTTTCAATTCCGACGGTTTTTAAGTTAATATGAAATTTATTATTTAAATATTACTTTACTTTATTTAAATATAACAATAATTATAATTCTATAATGTCCACTTCTACTTCTATAATGAATACAGAACATCATATCAGCATTTTAATGCCAGTGTATAATGGAATTGAATTTATAGAAGAATCCGTATCTTCCGTTATAAATCAAACCGCACAAAACTGGGAATTATTAATTGGAATTAATGGACATCCACCAAATTCTGACGTATTTCAACTCGCACAAAACTACATATCTACATTACACGATAAACGTATAAAAGTCATTGATTTTCATGAATGTAAGGGAAAACCAACGACTCTGAATAAAATGATTCTATATTGCAATCCGAAATTTAACTATGTTGCTATTCTTGACGTGGATGATATTTGGTTCCCACAAAAACTTGAATTACAAAATCCATATCTTCTACAAAACTATGATGTTATTGGTGCACGGTGTGTTTATTTCGGTGATAGGAATAATATTATACCTAATACTCCGTATGGCGACATTAGCAACTTTGATTTTTTATCGGTAAATCCAGTTATTAATAGCAGTTCTATTATTTTAAAATCAGTGGCATATTGGAATGATATTGTAGGTGTTGAAGATTATGATTTATGGTTACGACTATGGAAAGAAAAAAAACGTTTTTATGTTTGTGAAAACGTTTTAGTGAAGCATCGTATTCATCAAAGTTCGGCCTTTAATGCAAAAGGCAATCATAACACTGCTGATATTTTGAAAAAGAAATATATGTAAATGAGTATAATAGTATCATTGACTAGGTTAGTGTCATCGTGTCATCGTGTCATCATTTGCTTTTATTTCATCATAAACGGAAACGTTCGCTGTTGTTGTTGTTGCTGTTGCTCTAACTGTTTCATATACTGTTCATGCTGCCTCCACAAAAGTTCCTTTTTATCCAAATCGGTCATTAGATAAGAATAATTCGTTACACGTCTTTCTATATCACTATAATCCTCGCGTTGAATAACCGTGAGTGGCGTAATTAAATACCATTTGTCTTTTGATTGAAGAGAGAACCAATATATATCAATTGCATAACTACGATGTTGTTCCGGTGAACGCATTAATTTTTCCAATCCTTCTTTATAATTGGCCAACAGTGTATCGTAATAATGCCCATTTACCATATAACACGTCGTTGTTTGACAGCGGGTCACGGACACACAGGTCTCATCGATCTGTTTATAGGGCGGCACATTATTTCCAGCAAATAAAACCACATCCCAATCCTGATGCTTTGATAAAAAGGTGTTTAATTGGTTTTGGAATAATTCTACATTTGTAAACATGGTGTCATCTTCACAAATAACCACATGCGAATAGTTACGCTGTTTTGCCAATTCAATGCATTTAATATGACTTAACGTGCACCCCACACGTCCGTTTTCCGTTTTTACTGCATTAAATCTCTCTACATTTGTAAATCCAATCTGTTTTAATTGTGTTTCAATATGCTCTTTTCGGTCAGTGCGGTGTGCTAGATTAATATACACTACATTCGTAATATCATTAATGTTGCTTATGTTGCTTTTATTGCTTTGTGCTTGTGCTTGTGCCATTATGATTCTATAGTAATAATCATTTACTATAGAATATGTTTAAATAAGTATAATAATAATAATTTAAATATTTTACATTATAGTAATGTAATGAGATGTCGTTTGCCTCCTTTTTAACCGAATTTACCAAAAAACTTGATCAGTATGAAACATGTGATTGGAAGACAAGTGCTCATGTTCATTCTAATCTATGGGCCGATGTTTCGCGGATAAGAAGAGAGATTGCGGTGGATAATACTAATAAGAATGCACTACATTTACAACTTTTTTCCGATTGGAAATATAAAAATTCATTTGAATTAACCGAAAAAAATCATGAAGACCACCAACAACTGTTTACCTATTTGCCGTGGGAACAGAGTTTTGTCTTGGGGTTGCTGTATTTTACATATCATTAAAAATCATCGTTTGCCCCCGTGCCGTCGTCATTATCGCCAAAATCAAAAATATCATCCGTCTGGGTCTTTGTCGCCAATGCATATTCGCCTACTCTTTTTTCAAAGAAATTTGTTTTCCCTTCAATTGAAATAAGTTCCATAAAGTCAAACGGATTCACCGCATCATAAATGGTCTCATAGCCCAATTGAACCACCAGACGGTCCGCCACAAATTCAATGTAGCGCGACATTTGCACCGAGTTCATGCCAATCAAACGGCACGGCAAGGCTTCACAAATAAATTCTTGCTCTATTTTCACCGCATCCATGATAATCGCACGCACAGTTTTGGGTGATAATTTATTCACCAGTTTCGTATAGAGCAGAATCGCAAACTCGGTATGCAGTGCTTCATCGCGCGAAATCAATTCATTACTAAAGGTTAAACCGGGCATTAAGCCACGCTTCTTTAACCAGAAAATCGCGCAAAAGGCTCCTGAAAAGAAAATGCCTTCCACACAAGCAAAGGCGAGCAGCCGTGCCGCAAACGAATCTTCTTCCGAATGAATCCAGCGTTGAGTCCAGTCCGCCTTTTTGCGAATACACGGATAATTATCTAATGCTTTAAACAGGTGTTGCTTTTCTTGTTTATCTTTAATGTAGGTGTCAATCAATAGCGAATACATTTCCGAATGAATGTTTTCCATTGCAATTTGAAACCCATAAAATGCGCGTGCTTCGGATAACTGCACGTCGCCCATAAACCGGGCTGCCAAATTTTCCAAGACAATTCCGTCGGAGGCCGCAAAAAAAGCAATAATCGCTTTAATAAAATTCTTTTCCTCGTGTGAAAGTGTGTCCCAGCTGGCCAAATCTTTAGACAAATCCACTTCTTCTACCCGCCAAAAACACTCAACTTGCTTTTTATACATTGCCCAAATAGATTCATCTTGAATTGGAAACATTACAAACCGCTCTTCAGTCTCCGTAAGCAAAGGTTCTGTCATTTTTTGTGCTTGTGCTTGCGATTGCAAATGTTTGTTTTCCATGCCTAAATAATATAATACAATATATTTAATATTTTTGTATTATATATATATTATTACTAGATGACTGATTATCAAATAGAAAATATTACCTACAGTGATCATATACAAAGTGATGATAGAAGTAGTGGCGCCAATATTGCAAAAAATGATAAAAAGAGAAGGAATTTAGATAAAGAGTTGGAATTGAAAAAAAAGCAATTAAGGGATGATTATCGGATGATTTTGAAAAATGTCAAACAAAATCCATATTTAAAGGTTGCCATTCAAGAGTATGAAACTTTTTTTGAAAATGAAAGAAAAAAGAACCAGCAGAAGGTGGATGCTTTATCCAAATTATTGAAACTAACCAAGGATGAGATAGATAAATTTGATATACTAAGAGAGATTAAACGATTAAACAAAACTAAATAATCACTAATATTATATAAAAAGAGTAGTATTAATGAATATAAATAATTCACGTTTAATTGATGTATTTCTCTCTGGTCCACTACAAATACTTGTTTCAAGTTATATAGCACGTCCGTCTATACTGCGTTACTACATGTTATTAACGGGTATATTAAATATACTATACAACGGGCATAGCTTTTTATTCTTTAATTCTACCATAAAACAACCATTACCCTTATTCAAACCATTTATTCATTTAAAAAATGGAAAAACACAGTTACACCGATTCTATAATTTGATGATTATGTATCCCACGTTTATAGTTGTGTTATTAACGATTGATATGCCACTGGTGGTGAAGGTGTTGTTTTTTATTGATATTATTATTGGATTTTCCTATAATTTATATTATTATCTAAGTATATATAAGAGTTTATAAATGTCTTTTATTCAAAGCATTCGTCGCGTGTTATACAACTATGGGACCAGTTCTGTTCCAAGTTATCAAACGTGCCCTTGCAATAAAACATTAAAAAATATAAAAAACAACACTTTGGTGAATGGCCATACGCGCCGCAAACGTAATCGTCGCAGAACTACGCGCAGAACTACGCGCAGAACTACGCGCGGACGCAATAAGCGCAATCGCCAATAATCTATATATAATTAATAATCCATAGAATTAATAATCTATATAATTAATAATCTATATATAATTTTATCTATTACAATTATATATATAACTATGAAAAAGCGTAGTTCGTCTAAGAAACCTGAAATGAGCATGAACTACTTATTAAAGAGTCGCAATGTCCTGTATGTTGTATTGTTTTTGTCGGTTGCCAATTTATTTAGTTATTTAATGATGAAACAATTAGATGCTGTTGCGTTTTTTATTATTATTGGGTTTTTAACAACCTACTTTAGTAAAAACATGATTATTATTATGCTAACGTCCGTTGTCAGCACTTTCGTTTTAGTTCAACTCAACATGCTTGGAAAGGTGCAAGAAGGGATGGAAGGGAAAGAAGGCGCCGAAAATAATAATGCAGAGGGAGACAAGATAGAGGAAGAAAAGAAAGAAGAAGAAACAAAAGAAATTTCACCTCAAATTCCTATTACCGATAAAGATCGTGAAGATATAACTAAGGCAAAAGAACCAGTAAAAGCGGGGTTACCCAAAGATAGAATGTCATCGCAATCTAAAACGCAAACGGACGGATTTGCGCAAAAATTAAGTCCGGCCAAATACAATCAAAGTGATGATGATACGACACCTAATAAAAAACCCAATTTTGATTATGCCGATACTGTTGAATCGGCCTATGATAATTTAGACAAGTTGTTATCATCCGATGCGATTAAACATATGGCCGATGATACTGGACGTCTAGCTGAAAAACAACAACAATTAATGGGCCATATGAATAAAATTGGTCCTATGGTAGAAAAAGCCGCCGGATTAATGGAGAAATTTGATTTCTCTAAAATTGGCGGACTTACTGACATGCTAAAAGGAAGTATGGCGAATGTTGAACAAAAAGCAGAGGCGTTTTCACAGTCGCTTGGTAAAAAAAAATAAATACTATATAACTCAATACTATATATATAACTCAATACTATATATATATTTTTAATCTCATAAAATTATATATACATCATCTCTTTACAATGCCAAAACGCTGTCCGCCTGGTGTAATTTGTTTTGAAAATGCAACGATACTATTTATTTGTGTTGTGATTGCAATTGTAGGGCTATGGGTTTATATTAGAAGCGACCGTGTGTTTTCTTCGCAAATGCAACAACGACCAACGGCGATCAATATTCATCATAATAGTGGCGGTGGCGGTGGTGGTGGCAGTGGCGGTCGCGGGAATGATGTCTTTTTAGATATTTATAAAGCGCCTTTACGCGATGACCGTTGTTCGCTCGGCAATGGTAGCGACATTCGGGTAGCACCTTCTACGATTGATTCGGTTTCCACTGCGATAAACGTTTCTACCCAAGGCTGCGGCGATGCCCCCTACCGCCAAGTCGGTATTTTAACGCGCTTAAACGGCAGTGATGAAACGATTCTGCCTTTAATGGGACGTCCGTTATTTACAAGGAGAGACAAATGGAACTTTTATACCTTAAATGATAGAAACAATATGATTAAATTGCCGGTTACCGTCAAAGGCCGCAGTGGAACAGATGAATACGGCTGTGATAATGTCTATACCGGCGATACTGTTTATGTGGATGGGTATAATGGCGCTTTTAAAGTGACGGCCTACGATAACCAAGTCATGCGTTATTTGCCAGGATTATAGGAATATATTTAGAGAAGTAGGCATATATTTTTGCTCATTGTATATTAGTAGAGTATTTTGTAAATGGCCGAAATGGGAAATGACAATGGTATAGATTATATAGAGAGCGATGAACGCGTGGAGATTGACCCACGAGATGTAAGAAAAATAAACGAACCGATTTGTTTAATTAAATTAACAAATGGCAATTATAAACAACCTACAAAAAGGGAAATAAAACTATTAGAAAAAATGGGAATCAGTAATCCATGTCTAGGGAAATCAAAATCAAGTGGCAAACCCCAAACAACCAAGAAGGTGGCGGCATCAAAAGCAAAGGGAGCTTCATCAAATGTTACCAAAAAAGTGGCTCCGGCGGTGGCAACAAGCAAACCTGCGGTGCCAACAAGCAAACCTGCGGCTCCAAAGGTTAATGTAAGTGATTTAACAAAGGAACTTGAAAATATAGAATTAGAACAACAAAAGTTAGAAGCTGAAAGAATAGCAGCAGAAGAGGCAAGAATCGCCGCAGCTGCAGAAGAAGAGAGAGCAACATTAGAAAGCAATAAAAAATTAGAAGAAATAAGGGCAAGTATGGTAAAAGCGACAGAAGAAAATAATGAAGAGGCGGAAAGAGCAGCAAAAGCAGCAGAAGAAGAAGCGAAAAGAGCAGCAGCAGAAGCAGAAGCGGTAAGAGTAGCAGCAGAAGCAGAAGCGGTAAGAGTAGCAGAAGTTCAAAGAGCAAAAACAAAGGAAGTTAATAAAAAATTTCAAATGTTTGTAAAAAATGTAATGAGTAAAGTAAAAGAAGAAGCAGCAGCAGCAGTAGTATTAGCAGCAGCAGAAAGAGCAGCAAAAGAAGCGGCGGAAAAAGCAGCAGCAGTATTAGCAGAAGCAGAAGCAGACGCGGAAAGAGCAGCAGCAGCAGCAGAGGCGGCAAGAGTAAAAGCAGCACAAGATCTAGCAGATCAAAAAGCAGCAGAGGCGGCTAGAGTAGCAAGAGAAGAAGCGGCAAGATTACAAGCAGAACAAGACGCGGCACAAGCCGCAGAACTAGCCGCTGCAGAAGCCGCAAAAGTGGCAGCACAAGAACAAGCGGAAGCACAAGCACAAAAAGAGGCATTACAAAAACTACAAGAACAAGCGGAAGCAGCACAAGCGGCAGCACAAGCACAAGTAGAAGCAGCAGCTGCAGAAGCAAAATTAAGAGCTGACCCAACTCAACGTATTGGAATTGGCGAGTGGGCAAAAAAAAATCAAATTGAGGAAAACACTTGGAAACAGCGATTTCAAATATTACAAGATAACCCAAAGTATGGGTCTAATATACGTGTAATCCCAAATACCAAACAAAAAGTAAACAACTATTTATCAACGATTGTTAAGATTTTTTTTGAAGAAAAGGATCGTATAATTTCCAAATATAAAACAAACATATTAGATAGACTTTTAGAAGAGCCAATCACATCTATTGCGAATGATAATGACAATAAGATAGGAACAAATTTTGAGGTTAGTTATAATAGTAAAGTTAGGCAAGTCACTTATGATAAAGATAGTAAAACATTTTCATTTACAGAACCACCCCCCGATGGGAGTAAGAGTGATTTTACGGTAGACAACATTAAAGCGATGTTTAGTCCAAATTCTCAAGGAGGTAAAAAACATAAGAATACAAAAGCGAAGAATACAAAACAGAAGAATAAAAAAACGTTGAAAAAAGGGGTGAGTAACTATAATAAAAAACGGTATACTATGAGAAAGAAAAAAATAACTAGAAACAAGATTAAGTCTAGGTCTAGGAAAACGAAAACGAAAAAACAAAAACGCGGTGTCAAACGACCGCGCTATACAAAAAGGCGATAATAAATAGTTACCACGCACTTAAAATGTGCGAAGGTGTATAAAATTGATTTATACTTAAACTGTTTTAAAAGTAAGTAAACTGGCGAAGAGAGAATAATAAGAAAATGGCTGAATGGTATGATTTTAACGACGCAGGTGCATATGAAGTAGGTGCAAACGAAGTAGGTGCAAACGACGCAGGTGCAAACGAAGTAGGTGCAAACGAAGTAGGTGCAAACGAAGTAGGTGCAAACGAAGTAGGAGCAAACGAAGTAGGTGCAAACAATTATTTCTGCAATTGCGGCTGCAATTTGGAATTTATTGAATATGGACCTGGTTTTGATTTATATGTGGGGAACAAGTGGATAATGATGGCCAACGCCATGGTGCATTACAAGTGGAGGAATTATATTCGGCTACGTCAGTTCAACCTATGGAACGACTTCCGGGAAAATATTATTCGTAATTATAATAACGCTCTAAACAACGACCCGGTGAAACCAGAAGATGCCGCGTGGATTCATTTATACAATCAGGAGATTACACAAGAAAATAATATACCGTTAAATGAAAAATTGTATTATGAATATGTTTATTAAAAATTCTTATTTTACACCTTTGTGACGTTATCTAGGACATTTTAAAAATAGCCAAAGGTGTAAAAAATAGCCAAAGGTGTAAAAATAGCCAAAGGTGTAAAAAAAATATAAATTGTAAAAATAGACATGTTTGTTTTTCGTGTCTATTTTTTTTGCTCATTCTATATTAGTAGTCATCTTTTCAAATGTCCGGAATGGATAGACAAAATCAGAATGATGAACGCGTTGAGATTGATATGCGTCCAGTCAAAGATGCACATTTACCGCTAGGTGTAATAATACAACAGAATGGATTATTAAAACAACCGACAAAAAAGGAATCCAAACAGTTAGAGTTACAAAAGAAAAACACAACAGTTAAAAAAAGTAATTCTGAAAAAATATTGAAACAGCAGCAAGCGCAAGCAAAGCAGCCAATAGTGCAAGCAAAGCAGCCAATAGTGCAAGCAAAGCAGCCAATAGTGCAAGCAAAGCAGCCAATAGTGCAATCGCAACCAAAGCCACAACCAAAGCCACAACCAAAGCCACAAGCGAAGCAGGCTCAGCCACCGCCACCGACAACGAATTTAGACACTGCTAGAAAAACTATGGAAGAAGCAATTTCTAAAAATAATCAATTACATGAAGAAAGAATTCGGTTGGAAGAAGAACAAAGAATCGCAACAGAGAAAAGGGATAAAGAAAGACAGGAAAATGAAGCACGAATAAAGGAAGCACAAGAAAAGGAAGCAGAAGCCAAAGAGTTGATTAAGAAAGCAACATTAGAGGCAGAAAAACAAGCCGCACAAGCCGCCGCACAAGCCGCCAAAGCAGCCACTGAAAAAGCCGCCGCACAAGCAAGACAACAAGAAGA
>Ga0114974_10000241_pt1 | contig 47716 bp, 52 predicted proteins | sample S_130206_EF_Meta_FD_87318 | JGI IMG/M metagenome (GOLD analysis project Ga0114974, IMG submission 87318) | Freshwater microbial communities from Lake Simoncouche, Canada to study carbon cycling - S_130206_EF_MetaG | ecosystem: Environmental > Aquatic > Freshwater > Lake | place: Lake...
GATAAAAATGTATATGTTTCATCTGATATATTATCTGCAATTACATATATATCAGATGACTGAAAAACCTTTAGAAAATGCAAAAATATCAATTTAGTATTTACATATTCTGGCTTCTCTTTTTTATGCCCACTATCACTAATTCTATATAAAACTTTCATTCTATTAAGATAGAATTCCGTTGGTTTAGACCAACATTAGGCTAAAAAAAGTGTATTCTATCTTCTGGCTTTGTATACAACGGAGAGTCTTTATCAATATCAAATGCCTCATACCACTCATCAAGTTGAGAGACCACCTTATTCACTCGCACATAGGCAGGAGAATGTTCATCCGTTTCAACAGTTCTCTTTAATTTTGCGGTGCGGTACAAAGTTCTCCATGAGGTTGCATAAGAAATGAAGAAAACTCTATATTCATTTTGTATATCTTTTTCTTCAGTAATACCCCTCTCCTTCAGATTTTGTCTCAATGCTTCCAAACATATAGATAAACCGGCTAGATCGGCTATATTTTCACTCAACGTATTCTCTCCATCCAAATGTTTTCCAAGAATTGTTTCAGAACTATAAATCTTTTCTAAGGCTTTCGCTCGTTTAGAATATTCCTTAGTATCTTGCTTCGTCCACCAACGACGAACCATTCCATATTGATCGTATTCCTTACCATCGTCATCAAATGCATGGCATAATTCATGGCCGAATGTTGCTCCAATTCCACCGTAATTCCATGTTGGATTTGCATTTTTCTTATAAAAGGGCGCTGTTAAAAATCCATACGGAAATACAATTTCATTAAATTCGCTGTAATAATATGCATTCACTCGAAAAATCCCCTCTTCCCAATAAGTATGCCGAGTTCCCAATCTATCCAAAAAGATGCGATTAGCATATTCACCTAATAAAAATCGGTTACGTAAAAGGTTCTTTGCATCTAATTCAATATCTATCTCATCTTCCCATTCCGCAGGTCTACCTATTTTATAGTGGATTGCTCGTATTTTTTCAATGGATGCTACTTTCGAACTTGTACTCAACCAAGTATTATTTTTCATCCTTTGTATTGCCGCTTTTTGGATTGAATTTGCAATATCTTCAGCGCCTGTTACAATAGAAGTATCGCCACATCGTTTCCAGAATAGTTTTGACAGCGTATCAGGCATACATTCATACGCAATGCTTAAGAATAGTTTCTTATCAGGGAGTTCTTCCTTCTGTCCCTGCAGAAATTTACCAAAGAAGTTATAATTATATGTATCAAAAGGAGCACCTAGGTATTGTACAAAGGGAGATATGTAACACTTATACAAGTATGTTTTCCACACTGGAATACTTACTTTATGTAAGAGTGTACCCATTTTTCTTAGAATCACGGGGTATTTATATGAAAATTGCATATTTTTCCAGTCATGAATCCCAATTGCCTCGAAATATGCATCCCATGGAAGATTAAATTTTCTGGCGAATCCGTGTCCTTTTATCGATGATACCCTTTCATCATAATAATTGTCAAATGTATCTACCAATCCCTTTTCAAAATATGCAACCCGCCCCATGTTTTTTACCTTTAACTTATTTCCTACCTTCTCAAGATAGTCTTTATAGTGATGTAAAAAATCAGCGGATTTATATAATTGTTCAGACATTGCTTGTACATCTGGTACTATAAGCAACTCGAGTCGTTTTTCTTTCGTATTTACATATTGAATATTAAAAATGCTTTCAATTCTATACTTACATAACAGTCCGAAATGTTTCATAATATCGCTAACCGATTGAACGCAATATACTTTATCAATAAGTTCATGTAAAAATGCGATAGATTCTTCTTTTCCATGATTAAATGATTTATATAAGAGGATAAGAGCCGTTTCTTCTTTGCTAGGCTTGTCTTTCTCTTCCTCTAAGAGTTCAGTAAAAATGTGTGTCATTTCACGATCAATACATTCTTCGATTTCTTCGTTCGCCCCGAAATCATTTTCAAATGCTGGAATCTTCGTGTCGGAAATCCAATCTTTATTTACCCATGTGTAAAAGTCTTTTCCTATCCATTTAGATGAATACGTTAAAGCAGGATATGTCGTTATCTTGCATTTTAAACCTCCTATATGGTTCTTCTTTCGACGGTGGGTTTTTCTTTTTTGATTCTGGATGTAAGAGCCTGTGCTCATCTACTCTCCTGTATATTTCAGAATATGAACGACGTGTTGGATATTTCTTTACAAAAGAATACATCTACTAAGAAATCCGATTTTTACTGGGTCCAGTTTTTACTGGGTCCAGCGTTTTCCACAATTCAAACATTGAATAAATATTGTCATCGGCTCATCTGCAGAACGTGTTTGCAATTCATAATATGTACACTTTCGCATCTTACATCCATTACATAGCCACTTATCTGTTGCACGGGAAAAGTCGCCCTCCAATTGGATCCGTTCCTTCTTAGCCTGATGATCTACCAAAGTTCTCCAGTTTTCAGGAAATAGTTCATAGTAATTCTTCGATGTCAACTCTTCAACACTAATTTCATTATTTACAAAGCGTGTCCACAGAGAATTATTCTTCACATAACTGGTGGGATCTAAATTGCCAACAATTCGACGAGTAATGGCAGAATATATGTCACAAAATGCAGGATACGACCAATTTTTCCTAATATCCTCTACCTCGGCTGTCTTCAAGGATGCCTGAAATATACACTGTTCAAGCAAAGAACTTTGATCATGGGTAAGTGTATCTGTAAATCTGGAACGAATTACACCCAGCATTTTATTGCGAACGGGTGAATCTGTCTGTGTTACAGACTCATATGAGAGTTCAGACATATCGGCTGGAGTAATAGCCACAGTCTTTCGAACTCTTGGTACACGAATCGGCTTTTCCTCCAGTTCTGGGGGAAGTTCGTCTTCATCTTCTGCATCTGCATCTGCATCTACGTCTGCATCTGCATCTGCTTCAATTCGTGGTTCAATCTCATCATCTTCTTGATCAACCTCCTCGAGCAGTTCTTCATTACTCTCAGACTCATCATCTCCCTCGAGAAGGCTCGTGTACATAGTTTCATACTCGGCCGTTTTCAATGATATCGGATTCGTATACGTGAGTTCCTCTGATGCAAGGACTAGAATATCACCATAAAAGGTCATACCTTCTAGCGGTGGAGGAAGGTGATGTTGATTTTCACTGGCATCTGTTCCTTCCGTATAACCAAAGAGGAAGAGTGTTTTCTGTTTGCACGGGTATGAACCTAGAAGGGATGGTGGCTCCTTCTTCTTTAATGTGCGCATCATATCAGCGACTTGAATTGATTTAAGTTTACCCTGTCGAATATCACCGCTTTGGCCGAGAAGAACAACATTAATGTCAGAAGGAGGCATCTAGGGAATGGACAAAACGTTTGCTTAAACTGATGGTTCAACTTTTATACAATGAGCTGCGAGGAACGTGTGTGGACAATGGAAGATGTTGGTTCATCCTATACTCCCTTATATATCTGGGATTCTGGAAATGAAGTATGGGAAATGTATGCAAATGGAGAACTACGGCACTATAGAGTTATCAGCCGAACATTCTTAGATGATAGGCGTATGAAAGAGGTAGTCGAACGCCTAGATGAAAGTGCGATTCCTAAGGAAATCTATGGGAAACATCTGCAGAAAAGTTTACACTGGGGTATAGCAAAAGAATTAGAAAAGGAGACACTTAATCCCGAAGTATGGGAAATGAGCCCCCTATCCTATTGGATACCCGTGAATGCGTTACACCGCGATTTGTCGATAGGTTAATTGTTATCTTAATCAGATGACCGCCGCACTGAATACCACTAGGCTTTATGTTTCTATTGCGATAGTTCTTTTACTGTATGTTGCATATTGTTGGTATATGTATGACCCGGCCTTTAAATTCAGAACATTTACTGCAACATCTGTGGAAGCTTTTCAGCCGGTTCCTACTCAACCCGTTCCACTTATGGAAATGGCTCCTGCTCCTGCTCATGCTCATGCTCATGCTCCTCCCCATGTTTCTACAGGTCCTACGACGACTCCTGTAGGTAGAGTTCCTTCTGCTGCAATGCCAGCAACACAAAGTAGAGAGGAAACGCCATACGATACAGAAGAAAATGTATATGAATCTGCCCAGATCCCTCAACGCCTACGATACCCCGAGCGTTCTTTTAGTCCCGGCTATGTAAATGATGAAACTGGGACGGCTGTTGCTTCTGGGGTAGCAAGTTATTCGGCAGCAGTTACAAGAAAGGCCGAGCAAACATTTGGTCCCGAATTTGTCCAGAATGGCGGTCAATTTATGGAAGGAGGTATTACTGCTAATGATGATAGTGCAGCAGTTAGTTATTCTGGGTTCTAAGTGGTATAAAGGTCACTTGCTATACTATATAGATGGATCCGAGTATTAGATCAAGTGCACCACGTGCAATAAATGTTAGATTTGCTAAAACTGAACCGGCTCTCCACGAAGCGACGCAACGATTCGTGGAGAGCCTCTTGCGAGATGTGCGTGTGAGTCAATTTGCTGATTTAAAATATGCTTCGACTCTTTTACAAAAGGGGACGTGGTTTTGGTTGACAGGTGGGAAGGGAGGATTTTTAGTTATGGCTCCTAACTCTCCGATTGTATGGATGGAAGAACAAGGCAAGGTTTCCTATAAAATTCCAATGCGTGTAGGAAAGGAATGGTCTGCACTTGGAAGTGTTTGCCTTGCATCCTTGCAAATGAGCGATGGTATATTACGCCTAGAAGATATGAGATGTGCATGTGGTAAAAATATAGAGGCAGAACCTTTTTCAAAGCGATGGGATGCTCTTCTTGATTTTTACAGGAATTCGTATATTGTTGATACTGTTTTACAAGGAGGTATTACTATTGAACCGGCGGTATATAGTTCTCTTGAATCTGCATTTTCCTGGAATGATACTACTCCGATGATGATGATTGCACAAGGAGAGACGCATCGAAAGCGTGTACGCATTCAGATTCGTGATAAGGATACTAAACCGGTGGTTGAACGAGTATATCCTCCAACACGAGAGCCTTCACAGTTAGTCAAAGAGAAAGTAAAAGGTCGCATGTCTGTTCCTAAACCTACTGCTACTGCTCCTGCTACTGTAGCAGCAGCTGCTCCTACTGCTCCTAATGCAAATACAAATACAAATACAAACAAAGATACATCGACCTATGTTATTCCATCGAAGGAATTCCCCGATACGTATGTATTATTTGTTAAAGGGGAGAATAAAGGATTCGCTGCAGTACAAGGCCTTGCATTGAGCCGTTCATTGCGAGATGCAAGTAAAACGTCGAATAAAATCCCTGTTACTGTTGCATGGAATTCTGAATTCTCTTCACATGAGATACTTTCTATAACCTAAGTAGAATGCCTAGACATACTCGTAGACTGCGTACACTTCGTGGAGGAGGAACTTCTTCGTGGACATTTGCACCTTCGTCTGCTGATAAAACAATGAATAATCCAATGGCATGGGCTCCTGCTGGAAGCGGTGGTCCCGCTACGTATAATCCAGTTCCTGCAAGCGGCGCTGGTCTTCCAGGTATGCAACGTGGAGGAGGCGGTGGAACACATTATGGATTTACTGGGAGTGGATTAGCAGGTGGATATACAAGTATGCCAACAAATTGCGCACTTCCCCAATCTGGTGCTTCAGGACAATTAAATGTACCTCAGGTACCTCAGGTACCTCAGGTACCTCAGGTACCTCAGTCTGGTGGTAGACGTAGACGTAATAATGGAAACATACGCAGAAGCAGAAGCAGTCGCAGAAGCAGAAACAGACGCAGAAGCAGAAGCAGAAGCAGTCGCAGAAGCACTCGCAGGTAAAAAGATTCATAATAGCAGACAATAGATAGTAGAATGGCTTCATCGAAAAGAGTAACCTTGCGTAAAAAACCATTTGCTTGGAATGCTACACGAGTGAAACGAAGTCCATTCAAACGTCTGAACGTTGCTAAGAAAGCAGAAGCAGCATATTTAGCAAAAAAATCAGTTGGATTTACAGCCACTTCTTCTTTAAAAGCTATGGGTCGTGTTCCCCGATCAAATGGAGGCTATCTTCTCGGACCTAAATACAGTTAATCTTCAAACATATACTTTGTTGTTATTGCGACTGCTTTCACTGCAGCTGCTTTTTCAGGAGCAGCAGAAGCAGTAGGCTTGGGAAGTGAATACTCTCCGCCCACATCCTCGATTTTATACGCACACTTCTTGTAATATATCTTCCTCTTACACCATTGTCCTTGGTATACACCATGACTATCAACAATATCAATAATCAATGGCGGTATTTCTCGAACGCTTTTCTGTGTTCGCAAAATACGTCCCGTACTCTGTTCTATCTTCCTTCTCGGGCTAATCATAATCATCGTATTCAATGTTTTAACATTCATTGCCTCTGATGCCATTGCATATGTTCCAAGCAATACTCGTGCAGTTGCAGCACCTGATTGCCGTGTTTCGCTATCCATTCCTCCAATATAGTAACTCGAGGTAGTTCCAGGAGGAAGATTTGCATTTATTCTATGCAAATGCTCTTTTCGTTCACTCAACACAAGTATTTTTCGAAGCGGTTCTTCAAGAACTTTTTGCAAAATACTATCGATCATACAATTTCTCGCTTCATTCGAAACTACCTGTGTTACTAGTCGTGCAAGAACAGGTTCTCCCCGACTATCTACCGGCACTTCATTATATGTTGGATCATCCGTTGAAAACATAACTTTCTGTACAATAACATCCGGATCAGCCTCTCTCGTTTTTTCCCAGTACACTGGTTTTCCAATAAACCATTCAAATACTTTTGACAATCCATCCTCCCTCGTAGGAGTTGCGCTTAATCCCAACATACACTTTGTCTGTACTTTCAACAATGCACGAGAGAAATGTTCAGCCCCCAGATGGTGGCACTCGTCGAAAATTGTAAGTCCAAATGATTGGAATTCATCGTGTGAGAATTCTCTTTGTGAAAGAGTTTGAATCATTGCAATACAACAGTCATATGTCTGGCGAGGTTCTTCCGGGACAACTGTACGCAAACGTTCAAGAAGAGTTGTCTTATTTCCTGATACGGGAAGACCCGCATCTCTAAGCCCAGATTTCAATTCATCTATTGTCAATACTTTCCTCTCAATCTCTCCTATTTGTTTAATATCCTTCTGTAAAATTCCAATACGAATTCCAGGAATCAGTGCAGTTAATTCTCCCATCCATTGATCGAGTAGAAATTCTTTATCGACAATAATCATAAATCTACGCCCCAGTTTTATTGCAATGAGAATCGCCATAAATGTTTTTCCTCTTCCACACGGTACACAAATTAGACCATTTTTCGCAGTTACAAATGTGTTTACAATTTCCGTCTGATATTCGTATGGAGTTCCTGTAAAGATAAGTTCTGGGCGAAGAGGTTCTCCTTCAGAAACTATTGATTTTGCGGGAGGACCAAATACTTCAGTTGCCCAAACACGAGGAAGATAATATTGACTTAGAGATTCTGCATAAATTCTAAAGGATGCTGGTTGAGAAAAAGGCCTTCCTGGTATAATCGGAGCAACGGTCAACTCTTTCAAAATCTTCCTCTCTTTTTCAGGACTAAGCCCTTCTTTAGGAATCGCATAACCTCTCCGAGTTAACATAGTAGACTTATTTTTAAGGAGTCTACTATATCAAATTTAACACTGTAAAACAGATGGATAGCCGTATACCGATAATTATATCACTAATCGCCATTATTGGTTCTCCGTGGATTGGTTCAGTAAGTATTGTATCAAATACCCTGGTTAGATTACTTCTTCTGTTATACATTCTTTACTGCATTTATATTTCTGATTTACTTGGTCTTCTTGCAGTATTAGCAGTTGTCTCGATTATATCAGAAAGAAATTATAGGACGATAACTGGAATTCCGCATCATACCAAAATTCCTATGAAAAGAGATTCTGTATTTGAAAATATAAATAGTCATGTAACACCGATGCCTTCTGCTTCTCTTGCTCCTTCTCTTGATGCAAATGCTGAAGAAAATGACATTGACTATAAGGATGGAAATCCAAGGATCGCAATGGCTCCAACAGGCGCTAGATCTGCAAGATTTTACATGGATAAGAAGTTATCGGTTTAGAAATCTGTTATAATACAACTGTCTTCTTTAATTGTTTAGTGGTCATTGTTTTATTAATTTTTGTTTGTTCTAAAATATTGCAAAAACTATTCTTATAATCATCTTGCCATGATTCAGATGATTCTAGGGATGATTTATCTCTATCATATATATCAGGATATAATTTCTTAATCGAATCAATAAATCCCCTGTAACTGTCAATATCTTTACATCTATATGTTATATTCGTGGGAGTAAAAACGTCTGATGTTACCATCTTTGCTTCAGGAGCGGGTCGTGAAAATACAAAGGTCTGCACTAAATCTGCAGATAAGGGCATTTGTACAATAGACCCAATTACATATAATATGAAGTTCGCTAAACGACTTTGCTCTGCATCGCTACGATTATATATTGTAATTGATGATATCTTTACAGGAGCAAGGCTGTTTGCATGCAAAATTAAAGCATCTCCACGAATTGGATCTTTTGAATGAAAAATATTTGGAAATGCTCTTACGGCTTCAGTACCATCAATTGCTTTTTGTGCCTCTGCAGTCACGTTTCCTTGTGTATATTGTGCTACTGGGTTAATTATTTTAAACGATGTTGGTGCTATATTTTCACCGTTTTCGTCGCGAATAACAATCTGCGAAAAGTGTAAATAATCAGCTGTATGAGGTGAGTAAATCTCTACACCCGTTGATTTTACGAATTCTGGAATCATTTTCACAGGTCCTAAAGAACGCACATTGTTTACAGCGGCGGTAGCTGCTTCACTAAATGAATGCGCGTATTCGGCTGCATTTACATCAGTTGTAACTGTAGATTTAATGATTTCTATAGTATTATATGTACATTCGACAATTGGACTTCCCATACCCATTCCAGAATTTTGTAAAACTTTGGTTACTCCATTTAGAGATTGTGAAAAGCATTTTGCGTAGTCTAATCGTTTTATATTGGTACAACTGTCTATTTTTTCTAACTCATCTTTTTCAGTATTATATAGAGTACAATGACTATCATTGCTATCTGCCGGAGATTTACCATCTGCTGTTCGTAAACCAGATGTACACCCACGAACAGATTTATCTACATTATTCTCAAATCTAAGATCTTGGTAATAGTTTGGCATTGATGTAGGGCATTTATTTGATTTCATTTGTAAAAGTTTTGTATAATAAGAAGTACATGATTCCTTTGAAGAACTTGGAACGGATAAGGAACACATTTGCGTCCCACTGTCGTAACAATATGTCTGAGTGCTTGATACAGGTACTTTGGATGGCATCGATAGAGATTCATCGGCTTCACTTGGTGGGCATGATGTGAGTGAAATATCGTTTGTATTTTGAAATCCTTCTACCTTCTCAACATCGATATATTGTTCGTATACCTTGCAGCCGTAGGAAAAGAAATATGAAATGAAGGCTAATAATAAAAATACGATAATCCAACTAAGACTTAGTCTCATCTAGGCTATCTTTAGATTGTAGTTTTATCATTTATTAAAGCGGTATCGATACCCACCTTTTGGAGCAGAAACAGCACCACCAACATTAACAGCAGCAGTAGTAGCAGCAGCACCACCAACATTAACAGCAGTAGTAGCACCATTAGCAGCAGCACCAGCAGCAGCACCACCAACATTAACAGCAGCAGTAGTAGCAGCAGAAGCAGCACCAGGAGGAGCAGCAGAAGCAGAAGCAGTAGCAGCACCACCAACATTAACAGCAGCAGTAGTAGCAGCAGAAGCAGCAGTAGCAGCAGTAGCAGTAGCAGTAGCAGAAGCAGAAGGATTAGAAACACCTCTTATTACATAAAAATAGTAAATGATACCAGCTATAAGTAGAAATGAGCCAACTAAAACAGAAATAACAATAACTAGAGTCATAACATTAAGTGACTTCGAATTTGTATTCAAATCCGGCTTGGCTTCATCGGGCGGCGGGGGACGAACATCGATCGGATGTGCAGTCTCTTCATCTACGTAAATTCCTCCATTATCATCGACTTGTGTAACTAAATCAATTGGGTAACATTTAACATTCTTTAATAGACGTGATTCACCGCTTGTAAATCCTTCCGTCGATGTTTTCATTTGCGATAAATATGAACTTGGAACCTGATAAAATGTCGAGCCAGAATATTTAGACGATGCATTTCCCATAATGTATATATCGCTACTCAGTTGTAATGGATACATAGGATTTGCAATATTCATTAAGTCGTGCATTGTAAAATTAAAAACATCATTAAAACTTGGCAAATCGTTTTTATTAAGAATATCTGAATCTATTCCAGGTAGTACAAAATGAGGAGTTTTGAAGATAAAGAGAGAATATTTTCCTGTAAATGCGCTAATATGAGTAGCATTTGCCACAGGCGTTGATGATTTTTTATTATACATCATATTAAATGTATAACTATCAAATTCAGATGTTGCTTTATCTTTAAAATTAAATAATTGATTGATTGAAAAAGATGAGCCCTTCTCACTCGGATTAATCCAAGACCTTAAAAATGGGTTAACATCAGACTGTTCTATGGTTGATGTTACACATAATGGTATTTCTATATGAAAAATGTCGTTCTTATTATAAAAGACAATGGATAAAATATTATCTATAACATTCTTATCTGATTTTGTATCTAAATCATTTGTATGAATTGCTGCAAAAGCAAATGTATATCTAGGTGAGTCTTTATTAACCATATCAACCAAAGTTGTTCCTTGACAATAGTCATTAAGTATAATATTTCTCGTATTTATTGCCTTTGAATCATATTCTGTCGGAGTTGTCGAATACTTGGGCGTATCGTCGTTTTTTGTAAAACGAGTATTTGTTCTATTTTGATTTCCTGGAGGTAGTCCTGTCGTAGATCCTTGGATTAAAAATGGGCGTATTTTTACTGGAGGGCTCGTAAATTGAGGATTACTTGGATCAATTGAAAAGACATCGGTTGTAATTAGAGTTCCCATACTATTCTATGGTGAATATCTTGGACCATCAAATCCATACAAGGTTACTTTTCCTTTTTGCCCTGTTAAACTAATATCCAAATCGTCGCCTGAAGAAACTTCTTGGCAGCCTGTACTATCTTGACAGTCTCTCCTCTTAAAACGTACCGGAACTGCAACAGGATTATATGTATCTGTCCTCGTGTAATAGTTAAAGTAATCACTTCTCGGTGCTACTCTTCTTCCATATAAAGGAAGAAGTTTCCCATCACCTCCATCAAGAATTCCCATTTGTTGATATGGTTCTGCTGGTCCTCTCGAAGGAACTGAAGGAAGGCCGGGTGGTAATTGACGCAATGGTTGAGGCGCCATTGAATATCTATCGTCACCTCCTATCTGTCCGATCTGAGGCCTTTCACTAGGAATGACAATAACTTGGCCCTTTGCATGTGCATTTGCATTTGCATTTGCATTTGCATGCGTATGTGTTATATAATATGCTCCGCATACAATTATCACTAAAAGAATAACTTCTACTGATATTTGGTTACTCATTACTAATTATTAACCTTTTAATGTATCTTGGGCAGTTTTAAGTGCATTCATCGCAGATCCGCCATTAGAGGAAAACATTTCCTGGAAGGTATCCATCATTTCTTTTCCTTCAGACATCATTGGTTTAAATGACTGTAACATATTCATCAAGGTTTTCTGAGTTTCTATTAATTGTTTCGTATCTTGCGTCATTGCAGAGATTTGATCTGGTTTCAAAGATTTTAATGCATTTAACACGCTTGATCCTGCATCAATATGAAAGCCGCCTTTTTCATCCGCAGGTATTTTACCGAGTTTAAATAATCCAGAGGAATCTTCGAAGGCTTCGTCTGGTTTGTCTTCTTTTATTAAATCTGCCGGTTGATTTGCTGGAGGAATATCCTTTTCGCTAATCTTTCCCTTTTTACTTGCGGGGCTTGAGCTTTGAGATTTAGATGCAGATGCAGGCGTAGATGTTCCTGTAAATGAAGATGGTGTTGTTGAAGATGTTACAGAACTTGCATCACTCACCAACGAAGAGAGTGCACCACTTACTCTTCCTTTTGCTTTTGCTTTTACTGGCTCTACATCTACATCTGCATCTTCATCTGCATCTTCAGAAGCAGAAGCATCGGCATCTTCAGAAGCAGAAGAAGGAGAAGGAGAAGGAGAAGGAGAAGGAGAAGGAGAAGCCTTATTTGCAAAACCCTCTTTCTTTACTGAACGAAACATGGGTAAAACCAAATTCGTAATTAATAATCCTAAAAGACCATATTCAATTGAATTCGTCATTCCAAAAATGACAGCACCTATCGAAAGGCATGTTGCATATTCAAGGAAAGGAATGTTAAACATGCCATAAAAAAAGTATACCGTGAACAATACATACGATAGATTTCGTGTCTGGTCAGTGCATTTAAACCCCTTCATTCTAATCTTATAAGGAAAGAAGAGGGGCAACTATTCTCTGTAGTAGCCAAAAGGTTGATCCGACCATTAAAGATACAATGGCCAATCCAAGAAATGAATATTCACCAGTTTGTTTAATAATACTAGGAATATAATGAGAAATTACAATGCGAATAGGAGGCAGTGAGAAGATAAAAAAGAGAATACTTACTATAAAAGGTACCTTGAGTTCTTCAACCAAGAAAGAAGATAGCCAAGATAATCCACTCTTTGTTGCTACAGGGGCAACTACCTGCGAACCGGGCATTTGACCAACAGGCATCGCGTTAAATGCTAAATCAGAAGAACGTGACCCGGCAACAGCAGCTGCAAAATCCGCCGGGGAAGGGTGCTGGTTTCCTATCATATGAGAGGTTGGTACAGTACTATCCATTGTAATATGACTGTTGCCACTCGCCATGCGCTGATCTTGCATTGGGGTCTGTGCGGGCAGTGGGGGTGGACTTGAACGGGCGCCAGAAGGTGCACTTTGAACATTCATGTCGGACAGAATTCTCTGAACAAGGTCACTATCTCCACCGGAGGTTGAATCTAAATCTTGAAGAAGAGTTCCTGCGGCAGCCATATTACTTCTAAAGAATCAGATGTCTACTTCTTTAGAGGTTTGTACGCATATATTTATTTACGCCATGTTTGAAATGCTTCAATTGTCCCAGACTCAGGACATTTCTTTATTTCCGATTTAAATTGATAACACTTACTTCCAATCTTGAATGTATTCTTTTTCATTTCATCGATTGAAGGTGCCTTCTTAACATAACACTCGTCTCCTTTACAGAGTGGTATTGTCAAAGACATTACAGCAAACCCCACCAATACACTGAAAATAATATCAAACTTAGATGTCTTTAACACAGCAAACATCTCACTATTAGTCTATGGTAAGAAATAGAATGGATCGTCTATGCGATATTGGGATCTGGCATTTCAAGCTTGTTCCTCTTCTTGCAGGTCTAGCAATGGGGGCATTTGTTGCACGTTTCTATAAACCAGAGAAACAGGTAATACATCAGTATCCCCATCCTTCCGATGCGAATAGTAAAATATTCAAGGATCATAATAATACATGTTACACATATACTAGTCATGAAGTAAATTGCGATGCAAATGAAGGGACATTAAAAGATTATCCTGTACAGGCCTAATTCTTCCTTCTGTAATATCCCATAAGAACCTTGGAGCGACTCTCTTTAACATCTCGTACTGTTCTACCTGATTCTAAAACTGCTCCACCTGATTGCACCGGCTCCTCTGGAATACTTGCATTATGTCTACGAACTGCTTCCCAGGCTTTTCCTAATAAATTCTGAGCCCCGTTCCACTTGGTGCTATTTGTTGCTGAATTTTCATCTGCTGCTGAAATTCCAATACCCAATAATTTATCATCTGGTTCTGCATAAATTAATGTATCTGTGCCCGTTTTCTTAAGAACGGGAGTAAATCGAGGATCTTGCAGAACAAGAGATTTAACTATCTCTGTAACTAATTCTAATGGCATGTCGATTTCCTTTTTCTCTCTTCCTACAATACGCGATCCAGTAATTCTGATTGTTTTAGGATTTGTTAATTTTAATAGAGTTGCGCGCATATCTGTACGTCCCACTTGAGTTGCACGTTCAACGTGGTATGCCTGTAAAATACTGGTGTATTTTGTTGTGTTGTAGACAAATTCAACTGGTGTTTCTGGAGATAAGAGACCATACTCGGGATCATTTGGTTTTGAGAAAAGAATAAATGTTTCTTCTGTTGTTTCTACTTCTTGGACAACCTCTTTCTTTGGGAGTTCCTTTCTTGGAAGAACTGTTTGTTCGAATGTATACGGTCTTCCAACAAGAGTCATAACGGGATACCCTAAATTTCTATCTTTATGTTTTTCATCTACGACAGCAGTTTCGTGCATCTGTACACTTTTAATCGAAGGATTTTCAATTGTTTTACCCCAGCGTAAGGGGGAACGAAGATTTGTTCTCCGTGAATCTAAGGCAAGAAGTTCTTTCTGTAAACGAATGGCATCTGAAAAATCACCGGAACTTTTCCATTCTTCCATGGCGGTAGTTAATTGACGGGATAATTCATCATATTCTTGTTCGACCTCGTGTATACTTGTTTGGCGTTTACTGTCAAACTCCTTTGTCTCCTCGAGTGTTGCTGGACTGTAAAAAGGTAGGGTGATAACTTTTGCTTCTTCTCCGCCCATTGCTGGTACACGAAGATCACCTTGGGGTGTAAAGGCGAATTTAGATACTTCCTTTGAACGGGCTATAAAAAAGGATTTACTATCTGTTGGTTTTATTTCACGTTTCGCCCTTGGCCTTCTTACTGCTTGTGCTTGTGCTTGTGCTTCTCCTTCTCCTTCGACTTCTGCTTCTGCTTCTCCTCCTTCTTCTCCTTCCACTTCTGCTACTGGTGCTTTTATAGGTGCAGGAGCAGGTGCAGGAGCAGAACCAGTCGCAGTCGAAAGAATATTTATAATTGTTGGGGCTGCTGCCGCAGTTGCATTTGAAGAGGGTTTGTTTACATTTAATTTCTTTACATTCGAATTGGTTACATTCGAATTGGTTACAGCAAGATTTGAGTTAGGAGCATTCGAACCAGAAGCAGAAGCAGAAGCAGAACCAGTTATAAATCCAACAGCGTTTGAAATTGTACCTAATATACCCTTGTCTTGCTTTTGCTCTTGCTCTTTCTTCTCTTCCTGAGGCTGTCCGGGTTGCGACTGTCCAACCTGTCTAAGCTGTCCGGGTTGTCCGGGTTCCATCTATCTACTTTCAAACGAAGATTACCTTAGAATGGTCTCAGACTCTGCAACCCCTACAAGTAAAAAAGGGGCATCAGAAGGAAATAACGATCGTAAAGCATCTGCAGGCCGTGAAAGTAAAAAAGGGGCTTCAGAAGCTACTACAGTATCTGCAACCCCTGTAAGTAAAAAACGGCCATCCGAAGTGAATAAATATGTTACATCAATTATATTTGCAGTAATACTTGCTGTAGCAGGCTTCTTATTTCCTCATTTTCTTTCAACAAGAGCATATATTTCTGGAGCTATCGTCCTTCTTTCGTTCGTAGTATCATTCTTTTTCAATTCTATATTTCAACTCTTACAGGCATGTCCATTTAATCCGGTATCTGCAGCAGTCTCTAGTGGAGTTGTTGCATCGGTTATATTGCTTACATCCGTACTTCTCTATATTCCATTCGTTGGGACATTTTTAGTTGGAATTGTAGATTCTGCTTTTCCGTATATACCTGACCCAGAGAAAACTGTCGATAAAACTGTAGGCGATCCTCTAAATCCAATGTTATCCGATATAGATAAACACAAATATTCTCATGCGTATGCTTATTGGATGTTTTGGAGTGGATTACTTCCTATGTATACATTCCTAGGATTTATTGGTTCTTGTTAATCCTTAAGAACTATTTGGATTCTCTTCACCAAGATATACATATTTAGGTACACCTGCGAGTTTAGTGGCCTTATTGTTTAATACATAATATCCCTTTGGCAATTCAACTGGTTTAGATATATCTATTGCTGTTGCAGTTGCTGCTGCTCCTGTTGCTGCAGTTGCAGATACTTCATAATCTTCCTTGTACAATACAATTACAATACAATACGATACAAATGCCCAGACAATGCAAAATAACCAGAAGGGGCATAGAGTATATTCATCGCCCTTTTCAATCCCAAATTCTTTCCATAATCCATCCGGAGTAAACATATACGAAGGACGAATCATAAGAATAATTGCGACACCGATTAAGTATACTATTCCTGCAAGGAGGAATGTCCACATCTATCTTATGCCTAAAAACATTTTGAGCATATACTACAATGTTAAGGATTCTGCAGAAAGAATATTATTCGTATGTTAAGAATCTTAGAGAAAAATATGCAGCCCGTATTTTACCCTTACAGGAGAAAATGCTGTCTGATTACGATAGATTTATAGACAATAGGTTGCCCTTATATGTTCATGTAAAATCTAAAAAGGGTGTTCGGTTAGTTACCTTACAAACAATTTGGAATGATTTATTCTACGCCTCGCAAAATGGTATTCACTTTGTCGAATATAAAGTCAATACATATTTATATCAATCGTGGATCGGAGATAATGTAAATGTTTTTCTAGGAAAGTATGTCTTGCAGCCAGAATCATTACAAATTCCCGGCGCACCCTCTTATTTACGTGTTCTTAAACATGTTTTTGCAGATCTAATTGTCACATATACGGAAGAAACAAGTACTGGCATATTACGCATCGAGATGCCTGTATGCCCGTATGCCCGTATGCGTCTAAATTATAAGTTAGGGGATTTTAGAAAATTTGTATAGTAGATGGGAGCGGAACTAGAATTTCAAAAGGAGCAACCAGTTTTTGTAATGGTTGATGGGAATAAGGTTCCAGCCATTATAATAACCTTACCCCATGAAAACAAAGTTGTTCGTGGCAGATATGGCGTATTTTTACTAAGTCAAGATGCAGGGGAAAAGTATGAACTCAAATACAGTGACTTTGACCCAGAAAATGTAAAAGAAAATGACTTCACTAAACAAGAATTATTTGATGTATTAGAAGGATTATGGAACATTAGAAAAGGAGAGATTGATAGGGGTGAATATATATTGGGAGGTGGTTACAGGAAGTCGAAGTTAAAGTCAAAGTCTAGGAAGACTAAGTCTAGGAAGACTAAGTCTAGGAAGAGTAAGTCTAGGAAGTCTAGGAAGTCTAGGAAGTCGAAGGCCAAGTCTAAGTCCAAGTCCAGATCCTAAACAACTTCATTACATATATAATAATCGAGTTGCACTAGATTATTATTTATTTTGTATCTTATATCTTGTATCTTGTATCTTGTATCTTGTATGCTCTTTCTAATAATCATCCTCTGCCATCTGAGCGTGATCGTAACCGTCGTCTGCTCCTGCTCCTTCTCCTGCTCCTTCTCCTTCTCCTGCTCCTGCTCCTACAAACTCCTGATCAACTGCAAATCCACCTTCCATACGCTCTCTCTGCTCGACTAAAAATCGCTCCGTATTATACTTTCGAATATCTTTATCTTTCACCGCCCATTTTCCAATACCCAATTGTTTATTCATTAATTCAACCTTTTTCTTTTCTGCAGTCATTCCCGACAATGATCCAATGAAAAGCTGTTTTTCTTCTTCGACTCTCTCTTCCAACCGACTACGAATTTCTTGTTCGTTTGGAATTCTACTTCCAGTTGAATATCTGTATACTGCTCTATCCACACTCTTATACACTCGTTCAATTGAAATTGATCCAGTCAATCCGTCATTCGGATTAATATAATTATATACAAATCCCATAATACATCCACGCAGAATATACCTTGCCATCGTAGCTCCTCCACGAATAAAGATCGGTCTTATTTTTGGAAAAACCGTATTGCATGCACGCGACAATCCGTTAATAAATAATTGAACCTTTTCAAGAAGTCTACCCTCAGCCACATCTTCCAATAAAGGCACTAAATGATTTCCCATTCCCTTTGTCAAAATGGCTTCTATGGCATATTTATCCAATTTATACGAATCCAAAATCGAATAGGAATCGCGCGTAATTCCACTAATCCAACGCTGGAAAGGAACGATTAAATACGTTCTAACAAATTCACTCGTCTGAGTAACTGTCCCAGATGTCATCGAAACTAACGCATTTTTTATAGACTGGTTTAACCGTTTTGCAATATCTTCTTCCAATTCTAATACGCGAGTAATAAATGGTTCGGCCGCAGTAACAATCTGAATTTCCGTATAAGAATCCCCCAATTCTTCCAATGCTTTATCTGCAGCCATTAACATCTCCTCCCATTCAGGAAAAGGGGGAAACTCCATACGACTAATATCTCCAAGAACCATCCCAGGAATACGTTTCGCAACAGGAGTCACCATTTTAGCAAGTCTATGCGAAGTAAGAAGTAAATCGCTAAATGAGTCCGGGCCTAAATCAATTCCTTGTTGTTCAAGCGAAGCCTTTTTCTTTGTTCGCGCCTTTTCTTCTTCTATCTTCTGTGCTTCAGGGCGCGTTTCAAAGACATTAGGAATATTAGGATTTTCATCGAAACTTACACCACATCGTAAACAAGATAAACCGAGACCAAGTTCATGGGGAAGTCCTTTTCTAGGCCCGCTGTAACAAACATCTAAAAATAATTTATAGTAATTCTGCTCCTCTACTTTTCCACTCACTCGTTCTTTCGGCACATAAATATTTTTCGTTGTCAATGTTTTCGTACGAATAATTCTTTCTTCAAATGTTTTCTTTGGCAGTGTAGGCATCGATTTTCCTTCCCAGAATTCATTCGGGCGAAGAATGGAATGTAAACAGGATGTTGTTTGCGAAAGAACAGATCCGTCTTTCAGATTCGTTGTTTCCTTTGCAATTGCATGTGCTTGCCGAATCCAGGCGGTTGCTCGAAAATGTGGAGCAGCGCCTTCTGTTAAAATTGGTGCTGCCGCTGCTTCAGCAACAACGACATACGGTTCTGGACGAAATGCCGAGGAAAACGTATCTTTTTTCACACCACTCACTGTACCAAAAATCTTTTTCATATATTCTCGTTTTCTTTTCAGGGCGGCTTGATACAGAGGTTTTGTTTCAATAAATTCTTCGATTAATTTAACAACGATCGGCTGTAAAACTTCTCTTCGCTTAGATATATCAGACAGTTTTTGCAGAGATGTCATATTCCACGGTTCTTCCTTATCCTGAATTCCTGCTACAATTAATGAAATGCATTGTATTCCTTCCATTGTTTCCGTTCCAGAAATAGGAAATCCCATGAATCCTTCCTTGCACTCTGCGCGAGAATAGTAAATTGTATAATCTGGCATTCTGCATTGAATATTTAACAGAAGAATTGCGGTTACTGCAGCTACGTAGCGAATGTTAAAATAAATATCGTAATCCTGGCGAACACGTTTTGCTTTCAATAGTTCCGCATAATCTTCTCTTGAAATAAGCGTGAGAATATATTGGCTTAATAATTCAACCATTGCTCGAAAATCACTTGCTTCAGGATTGATTCCTAGACGTCCTGTAACGGTTTTAAATACACGCAGATACTTTTTCTCTGCATCGTTCATTCCAAGTTCATCATCTTCTTCCTCTTTTAATTCTTCCATAATATCTTCAACTGCATCGACTTCCGTTTGATCCGGTTCTTCCATTACAGACCTTCCAATGAGAGGTTGTCCTTGATCATCGAATTCGAGTGTTGTATCCAATTCTAACGTGCCGATTGATTTCCCGCAATTTTTACACATGTAACTTCCTGAGAATTGCCCGCCTGAATAATTTAACAAAAGTTCCTTGTGCAAAACATCCTTTTCTTTGGGACGAAGATATTCCTGGATAAGAAGAAGTTCGTGCATACAGAGTAAATGTTGTTTACACTTTCTACAATTTATCCAGGAGTCTACTGTTTCACCGCGAAAATCTCCCAAGAGTGTAATATACTTTTTCATTTTACTCGTATCGTCGTCGGTTTTTTGGATTGCGTATAATGCTTTCATGTGGGGGCATCTATTTTCAATGGGCTGTTCTCCTATATTTTTCATAACAACGGTATCGAGGTATGCAGCTTGAATTGCATGTAGAATAGAATTTCGTACATTGAGGTGGCGAAATTTAGTAAGAACCGTTGCATTTTCACCAAGAGTTGCGAGGAGAAAATCTGGGAATTTTGTATACGCATAAGAAAACCACATGGAATCTATTTCGGCTAATTCCTTCCCAACTTTCTGATCCAATTCTTTGAATATTTCTTGAAAACTTGGTTCATTAATTACGCGTGTATGTAATCTCCCGTTTCTATCCAACGGAAGTAAATCGTTTCTTGTGAACCTGAGATTTGCAATAGCGGTTCTATTTTCCTCGCGTTTCTTTGTTATATAGAGACGGAATGCGGCGATGCCTTGTTGGATTTTAAAATTTATAACTGCTTGTTGTTCTTTCGTAAAAGCGAGAGTATCGAGAGAATATCCCACGAGTTCTTGAAAAATATCTCCAGGACCCAGTAATAAATATTCCTGTAAATCGAGCCAAGTTTCTAAGAGCACCGTCCCCTGAATACTTCCCTCGGTTCCAATACTGAGAACACTTGTTGCAGTTGGAAATTCGGTTGGGGTTCCTAGCTTAGATAATACGCTTTTTACTGGTTTGGGGGCTTTCATTCCGTAACTGATATCTCTGGCAAGTGAGCCACTTCTTATAGGGCCAAAATCTCTCGCAACGTGGCGTGGAAATAATAGAGTGTTTGTAGATATTGGGGAATCACCGGTTTCAATTATACGCATTGTATCGTTATGCTGAACCTTTGTCGGTTTTACAAGACGAAGCATTGAATACGGGACTTTTTTAAGAGTTGGTTTCTTTAATTTACCTTCTTCTCTTACCGTGGTTGCGGCTTCTCCTTTTTCAAAATTGGGCATATCTGTGCGAAATGCTTCTTTGTCGACATCTACTGCTTTTTCCCCATTTTGCATAATATAGGGAGATTGCACAATCGAACGATACTTTTCCATGTTTACGTAAAAGGAGGGAAGGCCGAGTTTTACTCCGCCATCGACATCCATTTCTTTTTGTATAGCCGCAGCACGTTTCACAATATCTACAAGATTCTCGACGCGTATATCTCCATCTAAGTCGTATGATTCTTCTGTATTTGCATAGAGGACCTTTGTAACAGGGACGACTTTTCTAGACATGGGTATAGTAACCTTCTTTACGTATTCTGCCAAGGTTGTTACAGATGTATCGAGTAAGCCTCTGGGTTCTCCTGTTAAACCGTAGCGAACGACTTTTTTCTGAAGGTACATTAACATTTCCATGCGCCTTCTTACCTCTTGCAACTTCAGTGGATTTTTCTGATCTTCTGGGGAAAGAGTTTGGATTAATTGGGTTAATAAATCAGATTTTTGAAAGATGTCGAGAATTACACGATCGGCGGATTCTTTCTTTTTAAGACGAATCTCCACGGGGACAGTTATTTCTTCAATGATTTGAAAGGGGAATTCTCCTTCTCCTTCTTCTCCTTCGCCTTCTCCTTCGCCTTCTCCTTCGCCTTCGCCTTCTCTTTCTTCACGCTCTCTTTCCCCTGAACCTTCCTCCTCATCATCAACAACGAGTAATTCATTTACTTTTCCTTTTACTCCTTCTGCATCTCCTTCTTCTACTTCTCCTTCTACTTCTGCCTCTGCATCTGCAGAAGCATCTTCTGAATCCGGTTTCTTAACAGCCGGGGGCTCTCTTGCACGTAGTACTTCAAAATCAAATCCTTCTGATTGTGGTATTCCCAAAAACCCAAATACAATAGGAATTTCCTCGCCTGTTTCAGAAATAAATACTGCAGAATCTTCTTCTAGATTTAATCGATCCACTGTAAATACACCAAGGGCAGTTGCATCAGGTCCGAAGGTTTGAATTATATCGCCGGCTCTCATTCCAACAAGTTGAATAAACCCTGGGCGTGTTGCTTCTTCCAATATCTCAAATGCTTCTATATTAAGATCCGGGTCTGGTCCTCCATCAATGAGCGGTATACGTATCACACGATCTGTTACACCATCTGGAAGTATGGCCAAATGATCAGGATACATACCATATAATTTTCCTCTCGTACCATCCAAATTTCCACCCGTTATTAATATTCTATCTCCAATCTGAATGCCAGGCGAAGTATCTTCGCTCATTCTATAATTCCCCCTTTACAAAAAAATGAGATAAATCCTCGTTAAGCATCACATCTCCAATTTTTTTCACCAGGCCTAAACTGTTCGTATATTATTCTGTAGAACCATGTCAAAGGGTGTTGCTATTGGTATTGATCTTGGAACTACCTTCAGTTGCGTTGGAGTCTGGCAGAACGATCACGTTGAAATCATTGCGAACGATCAGGGAAATCGCACAACACCTTCCTATGTAGCCTATACTCAGGATGAGCGGCTGGTAGGAGATGCAGCAAAGTCTCAGGCTGCAACAAATCCCACTAATACTGTATTCGATGCAAAGCGCCTTATTGGCCGTAAGTTCACTGATTCTGTCGTGCAGTCTGAGAAGAAGCTTTGGCCATTCGAGGTCGTGAATGTTGACGGAAAGCCGAAGGTTCAGGTGGAGTGGAAGGGTGAGAAGCACGAGTTTCTTCCTGAGGAGATTTCGGCAACTGTGCTACAGAAGATGAAGTCAACTGCAGAGGCATTTCTGGGTCATGCAGTTACTGATGCTGTTATTACAGTTCCTGCATATTTCAACGATTCTCAGAGACAGGCAACAAAGGATGCTGGTGCAATTGCTGGATTGAATGTTTTACGCATTATTAACGAGCCCACTGCAGCCGCACTGGCGTATGGCCTTGACCGCGTAGGAACTGGGGATTGCGAGAAGAACGTTCTGATTTTTGATTGCGGTGGTGGTACTCACGATTTGAGTATTCTCAGCCTAGATAACGGTGTATTCGAGGTGAAGTCGACTGCAGGAGATACTCACTTGGGTGGCGAGGACTTTGATAATACGCTGGTTTCTTACTGCGCCGATGAGTTTCGCAAGAAGACCAAGCTTGATGTAACAGGTAATCCTCGTGCACTGCGTCGTCTGCGTACCGTATGCGAGCGTGCCAAGAGAACTCTGAGTTCTGCTACACAGGCAACGATTGAGGTTGATTCTCTGTTCGAGGGTCACGATTTCCAGACAACTCTTACTCGTGCAAAGTTTGAGAGTTTATGCGAGCCTTTTTTCAGGAGAACTATTGCTCCCTTGGATGGACTGATTCGCGATGCGAAGCTTGATAAGAATCAGATTGATGAGATTATTATGGTTGGCGGTTCTTCTCGTATTCCTAAGATTCGTCAGTTACTGTCTGATTATTTTGGCGGTAAGAAGTTGAATGATAGCGTGAATCCAGATGAGGCTGTTGCATATGGTGCAACCGTCCAGGCTCATATTCTTATGGGCGGTTCTGCAAAGACGGAGGATGTGATTCTTCTCGACGTTGCTCCTCTGTCTCTTGGTCTTGAGACTGCTGGTGGAATCATGACTGCAGTAATTAAGAGGAATTCCACGATTCCCAAGAAGGCTACCCAGACATTTAGCACCTATTCGGACAATCAGCCGGGTGTTCTCATTCAAGTTTACGAGGGCGAGAGGCAGTTTACGAAGGATAATAATCTTCTTGGAAAGTTTCAACTTGAAGGAATTCCTCCTATGCCTCGCGGTGTTCCCCAGATTGAGGTTACCTTCGATGTGGATGCGAATGGAATTCTGAATGTATCTGCAGCTGAGAAGAGTAGTGGTAAGTCAAATAAGATTACTATTACAAATGATAAGGGGCGTCTGAGTCGTGACGAGGTTGAGCGTCTTGTTGAGGAGGCATCGAAGTACGAGGCGGAGGATAAGGCGAAGTTTGAGAAGGTGGAGGCGAAGAATAAGTGCGAGTCTTACTTGTACAATCTTCGTAACTCATTTAATGAGAAGAAGGATACTCTTGGTGTGAATGGTCCTCCTGCCATTGAGACTGTGGAGGCAGCACTCGCATGGTTGGAGGCTAATCCGGATGAGGATAAGGAGACTTATGAGGCAAAGCAGAAGGAGGTTGAGACTGCTGTTCACGATGCAGTATTGGTTATGCAGGTGAACGAGGATCCCAAGGTGAAGGAGGCAAAGGCGAAGAGGGCGGCTGAGGATGCTACTGCTTATGCTTCTGCTTCTGCTTCTGCTTCTGGAGATGCAAATGCAGAAGCAGCACCAGGGCCTAAGATTGAGGAGGTTGATTAATCCTATAACTGATTATTGAATCATGACTTTGTGTATTTGTGTATTATGTAAAAAACAATAAATGATATTCGTTGTTTTTTACTTAACTTAAAAAAGGCCTAAGGCTTAAGGCCAAATACGAACCGTTGCCTGGCAATGAGGGCAAGGTGCTTCAGATAAAGTATTTGGCGCACTCACTTGAATAACAACCTTATTTAAACAACTAATGCATTTTCGCACATAATAGATAAACATCTACTGAATACATTTCTTATTTAGGCTTTAGCCTTCTTCATCTCACTATGCGCCTCCCATGGCTTCTTAGTATCTGTACTTTTTCCAAGAGGGTAGCCATTATCTCTTGCAACAACCGACCATTCAATAGACCATTCCCTGAACATATCAGCGCATGCCTTGGCAGCAGAAGCCACGCAATATCTAGCAGCCTTCTCATCAAACTTCTTAGAATCAGCAACGCCTAGGCGCAAGACCATTTCCTTTCGAAGAGGATGCGGCACCTTATACCCAGCAAAATCAATCTCGCCGTTTGCAACCGTGTTATCAACAATCCAAGCCTGTAACATGGAACCCAGGGTATGATCCTCTCCGCGAAACCAGATATCAAACCCCTTCATTGAACCATCGGCTGGACGAATATCCATTGTCTCCGGAAGTTCTCCAACGTCGAGTGCAGTATACTTTTCACAGAGAGCCGCCAGTTCAAGTAGTCCGCTATATACCATTGTATAGGGTGACATTGTTCCAATACTTTCCACCGTAAAATCGTAACTATAGGGTTCTCCCTTCTCATCAATCTTAAATGAACGATGCAACTCAAGGCTTCGAAATTCATTATTCAATTGCTTCTTACGAGTTTCATCGGAATCCAAATCCTTTATTGCAACCTTCTTCTGAATGAGCCACTCTTGCCACCTCTTGAGAATACGTCCCTCATCGGGGTCTCTCGTGTATCCATATGCGCACTGAGAGGATGGATTAAATCGAGCATGCTCCTTTCCCTTTCCAGGAGTAGCCCATGCAGTAAACTCGATCGCCTCGGGAGATTGGCCAGGTACCAGTGGCTTCAATACAGCAATAATACAGGTATCGCCAGTGACAGGATCAGGGTGAAAGAATTGTGTATTTGGAATACGAATACGCTCATCCGATGTAGGAACCTTCTCCATACACTCAATCATTGATGCAGTTACAAGCATCACATCTTCCGTCTTATTTTCAACAGAGAGGCGAAAGAGGATCCTTTCCTTTTCCCACGCATGAACACCTTCGCCGGGCATTGCAATAGGAATAAGACCGACCCTGTCAGCCAACATTTCATTTGACATTGGTGTTGTATTTCTCTGTACAACAACATCGCTGGTTGTTCCATTATCGGTCATATCTGCACGAAAGCCTAGGACAGATACCTCAGACTGAATTGCTCTCCTTAGACAATTTGCATATGTAACATTGGTAGGTGCTAGGGTAAATTTAAGTGTCTTCATATCGACAGTTTCGGAATCGTGAAATACAGAACGGGACATAGCTGGACTACTCTAATGGAATTGTCCGGATTTCAACTTTAATCCATTTTGTTTGCAGGGCAGTAGGGCTGCAGGACAGTAGATTTGCGTGTAATGAATCCTTACAAACATTTGTTCGTTATATAGATGAGTCAGAAGAACGTATGTTTTTACAGTAATAAAGATAAATGGTCAAAGGCATTTATTGAAGAACTTTCAAGAACTCCTTGGATTAAGAACTTTGAATTCAATTGCGTTGATGCAGATAAAAACGGTAACAAACCTACTCTCCCGAAATGGTTGAAACAAGTACCCACTCTCGTTATACAGGGCGACGAATCTCCTATAAAGACTGATACCGAAGTGATGAATTGGTTATATGAGAAGAAAATGAAGTCCGAGACATCTAAACCTCCTGCCCCCGTATCTAACACCCAAGCACTTCTTGATGGACCACAGTCATGGTTGGGAGGTGAAATGAGTGGGTATGGAGATACTGGCTACAGTTTTGTCGACGCTGATATGACTACTGCTGGAAATGGGGGGGCTACTATACCAGGAAGTTTCACTTTCTTACAGGGATTTGGAGATAAGCAGAGTGACGCAGGGTTAACGACGGCTGTTCAAAATCAAGGTACCCGTTCAAAGAGAGAGGCAGTATTTGATAAACAGATGGATATGTATAAACAGCAACGGGATATTGGAATTCCTCAAGGACCTGCAAGGCAGTGATCAGGAATCTAAAGAATTATTCATATGTTCATAAAGAGTATGTCAAAGTCAGTTACACCTTTGGGGCTGTTTGTCGATAAGCTAATTGCATTTTTCAAGGATCTTCACGAGACATATCCGGAGGAGAAGGAGATTAAGGGTGCATTGGAATCGTTGGATGCTGCAAGAAAGGTGAACCCCAGATTAATTCACGACTTGTTTACTGAGCATATCTACAAGCCTCTCCGCGAGGACATTTTGGCAGAAGATCTGGATAAGGTTGTTTCTTATACAAAGGTTGCAATTCAAACGCAGTTTAATGAAATTTATCCGGCACTTACGATTTTCGAGAAATATTGGGGGGATATGTCGGATACGAATCGTTCCGCTATTTGGAAGCATCTCAAGATTCTTGTTCTCTTGTGCGAAAAGGCTACGCGATCGCCTTAGACGATAAGGGGCGTAAAGATAGGCAAACAAACTACACTATATACTCTAGATGTCCACTCCATCGCCAAAGATGTTTCTCGACAAGTATGCAGAGTTTGCAGTACAGTTGTTAAAGACTTGCCCAGAGTTAAAGTCTGACATTGACCTTGCAATGTTTATTTCCGATTCTGATAAAGTCGCGCAGTTCAAGGAGCGAGTTCTTCCCTCTTGTTCTCCCAAGAGAGATCCAGCCGTCAGCCCTGGCACCGTGTTACCTGGAGTGTTTTTAACTGATGAACTGTGGGCATCCTTTAGCGATGATGCCAAGGAAGCAGTTCAGCAGCATTTAACTCTGCTTTCTTTTTGCATCTTGCTTGACATGGGGACAAAGGATGATGTGAAGGGTTCTGATTGGACTGAATCGTGGGCTAAGAATATGATGGATGAAATGAAGGAAAAGATGGGGGGTATTGATTTTATGTCGATGGGCGAGAAGATTGGAAAGTTATTTAACGATCCATCTTCCTTTCCTAAACTTCCTGAGAAGTTTTTAAAGGGACAGATTGCCCGTCTTGCTGAAGAGATAGTCAAGGAATTAAACATTGAGGATTTTGGAATTAGTCCTGAAGATGTCGAGGAGACCAAGAAAAACCCGGCAAAGACATTTGAAATAATGATGAATCTGTTCAGTAAAAATCCTACTGTTCTCCAAGGAACTGTGCAGAAGTTGTCAAAGAAGCTTCAGCAGAAGATACAGTCCGGTGCTATTCGGCCAAAGGAATTGATGGCCGAAGCCGAGGAGTTGATGAAGTCATTTAGTGACAATCCTCAGTTTGTTGAGATGATGGAATCCTTTCGCAATGCATTTGGTGCAAGGGAGGCTGATTTTGAACGTGCTGCAGGTAATCAGCCTAATCCAAGGCTCTCTCTCGTCAAGGAAAGATTGAGAAAGAAGTTGGAAGCAAGGAAGAAAAACAAATAGAAGCGTTAGATGGAGTTATGCGACCCATATTTTTGGGAAAATCCCAAATATATTGTTCAGTCATTATACCCAAATAAGAGTTCATGTGCAAGTCATATGGTAAATAGAGTTGCTGCTGTATACATTCTCGCCTTCCTGATAGGATTTGTTATAACATCTCTAACAAAGAGTCATTCTGTATATCTGATTGTTGGAGTTGTATCGACAATTGTACTTCTCCCTACATTCTTGACTCTGAAGAATTTGAAATCAGGTAAACAGGATAGGGAAGGATTTGTAGGCAGTGTACTCGATGATCAATTTGTCTTGCATTCGGTAAAAGAACACATATCTGTAAAGGCTGTAGAAGGGAGAGAAGATACTCTTCCTTTCCAGGAAACGATTGATGGTGCTAACAATCCTTTCCAAAATATTACAGTTGACCAATACTCATATGCCCCGACACGAGACCCGGCACCTTCTTTACAAACTAGTGAGTCAAAGGAGGCTATGGATGCCTTGTTCCGTGTACAATGGACAAGTGACCCAACGGATGTGTTTGGAAAGACACAGAGTCAGAGAATGTTTGTAACACAACCTGTTACAAGTATTCCAAACGATCAGGGAAGTTATCAAGATTGGCTGTATAAAATACCCGGAAAGACATGTAAGGAAGGTAATGGCGATGCATGTTACGGTGGTACTAATGGAGCAGCTGTTCCTTGGTTAAATATGTAAGGGTATGCCTTATGTCTTATGCCTTATGTCTTATGTCTTATGTCTTATGTCTTATGTCTTATCTCTTATGTCTTATGTCTTATGTCTTATGCCTTATGTCTTATGCCTTATGTCTTATGTCTTATGTCTTATGTATTATGCGAAACCTTAGGCAAAGGCTTCGAACCCTGTAACGATAACTTAGGTGTTCCTTCACATGAGAATCGTTTTAGTGTACGTCTCCGGCTTTTACCTTGTATAACTGATTTAACGCAGATAGCAATCGCCGAAGATTCTTTTGGAAATTTGGATATTTTCCAGACTTTTTTAATACATGAACAAAACCGTTCAGACAGTTTTCTTCGTGTTCCCTTTTGTCCTGCAACCATTTCTTCTACTCTGCTAGAAGAATGGATATTAACCGTCTTACACATGTAAGAGACGATGCTTGCGGTATTACCTCGTATTATTCTCAGTCAGTAGGACCTGGTAAATATAATACAATGAACCTTGTGCCTGATTCTAAAAAGGTGAACCCTATGTCAATTGACAATGTATTTGTATACCCTAGAGAAGGTTTCGGTGCAAATAATTCTGAAATTGATTCTGAATCTGTTCTTAAGAATCACCCAGAGTTTAAAAATAATAGATGCTTGATTCGTGCACAGGCAAGACCCTTCCTTACCGTGCCTTTTATGGGCACAGGTCGCGGGAATTCCGACGTAGAATCCATGCTTTTACATAGTGAGCAGGTACGCCAGGGTAAGGAGTGTGGTGGTGTAACTGAGGTTGGTTTTGACGGTGTATTTGAACCATTGATCAAACCTGTTAAAGATAATATACAGAACCCTAAGCATTTAGTGGAAGAAGTTGCTGCAAATGGATGGATTCGTGGAGGATTACCTAGCAGATCCTATGCAAGAGATATCAGTTGTTAAACCGTGTCGCGTTGTTATTTATTAATCAACTATGGGACAAGGACTGGTATTTCTTACATATATTCTTTGATGCCTTTGATGCCTTTGATGCCTTTGATGCCTTTAATGCCTTTTATGCATGTGATGTTATCTTCAAGAATCATTTATTCCTCCAGGATAGAACATGGATGCAATAGGATCCTATGAACCTCATCCTTGGCAATCGGCTGAAAACCCTCAAACCTACGAGTTCCTTGTATCCTATGCCCAACATCCTAAACCAACACAGCACATACTAGGTCTTGTCGGAGGAAATGAGGTTCCCTATGAAAACAGAGAAAAGCAAGTAAATATTGAATCTGATCTTAGGGGAATCACACGGGCAAACACCTTCTGCCCTAAAAGACAACATCTGCCAAAGGATGCTGCGACAACTGACGTAAAACGTGATACCCCCAAACAAAAGGTAACGATTAATACGTCAGGAATTGCATTAAAACAATCTCAGATGTGGGCATATCCAGCCACCCTTGCTCCTGAACCATTTAGTGTAAATGTATGTAATCGTCCTGAAAAGTACTAGTAGATATGTGTACTCCCCGACAGACGGCATTTACAAGGTCAAAATGGGATGATGTACATCAAGCAGACGATATGAGAATTACATCCTATGCAGGGTCATATGCATTTACACCGTTTCGCAATTGTCCCAGCAGTTTCCCCATGGATACAACAACTCGCATACAACAATCCGGAGCAAGTTGGGTATCTGGCCTTTGGAAGACAGAAGTTGAATCTGATTTAATGGGTGTAGGTCGCCCGTCAGCAAGATGGAGAGAAAATGATCTGTTATACAATCCAGATACTAATCCTGTAAATCAACGAGGATTGGAACACGCCGCAGATGAAAGTTCTCCCCTTGTATTCAATCATTTAACAAATCCACCATGTACATTACGTGCAACAGGATGGAATCGCTGGGATTTTCCTCTTCATAACCCCCAAGAATCATTTGAAACACCATTCGACTTTTTCATTCCTGCCAGAGACGTTGATAAATATAGATTTAGAACACATACTCCTGCTAAAGGAACATATACAGATGAAGTGCTGAAGCAAGTAGCCAGGCAACCCAGGTTACAGTAATACAGTAAAAGTGGAGTATCCTTTTACTCGTCACTTGTTAGTATGGAATTAGCAGTCCTAGCAGTTTTAGGAGGAGTTGGCCTCTTGCTTGCACGAACAACTACCCCAGCAGGCCCATATCCAACGAAACCAAGTGGAACAAACCCCATTGCACGGAATCAAATTCCTATAAAAGAGGCTTTTACAAATACACAGGTATCAGACCCTGGTAATCCAAAGACGAGTCTCAGAGGTTCTGCAGCCGAATTGAATCTCATGTACAATGGTCTTATGGGTATGACTACACCTCCAATTGAACCAAATCCATCCGGCGTTAAGCAGATTCCCACGCAAATCCCTATCGAAGCTGCTACCCCCGATGTAATGATGAATGCTGGTGGACAGGAACTTACTCCGAATTATATTGATTCGGATTATATCACAAGTGGATTATCTGGCCAGGTTCTTCCATCAAAGGATTTTACCCATAACAATATGCAACCTTTTTTTGGAGGAAGAGTTCGACAGAATGTTGATGCTTCCGCAAATTCAGGACGTCTTGATAGGTATACAGGCGCAGGAATTACTCAAGTGAAAAAACAAGAAGTTGAACAAATGTTCGACAATACACAAACACCTTTTGGAAATGTGTACGGACTTGAAGCATCTTCCGATTTCGTCCACAGTCGTATCAATGAGCCAAGGAATCGTGCTGGAGAAAAACCATTTGAACAAGTGCGTGTAGCTCCTGCTATCAATGAAGGATATGGTTCGACAGGTAAGGGAGGATTTCAACAACTTGAAGTAAATGAATACATGATGAAAAATATAAAGAAGACCGAGGATTTGAGGGTTGAAACAAATCCTAAGAATTCTTACACAATGCCTGTCGTAGAAGGACAGCAATTTATTGGAAAGTCTGCTGAAAGTCCAGGTGAAGTGCGAAAGTACCGCCCTGATGGTTTTTACAGTGATGAAGACGGCAAGCACATGGGTATTGCAGGTCAGGGAGAATATACTAAAGAAATGACTCGCCCGATACAAATTATGCCTGAGACAAATCGCCAGGATACAAGTGTTGAGTATAAGGGTCCAGGGGCTAGCCAGGATTTTGGTATGAATTACGTGGTTGGAAGTTACCGAAAGCCTCAAGGATTTCAATACGGAGGAGCAGGATATAGAAATGCAGATGCGAGCCAGTATTCATCTAGCACAGAAGATGATTATGGTAAAGGTTCTTATGATGCAAGACCTAATGAGCGATATTACACTGGAGATCGTGTCATGGGATTAAATCTGAGCCCTGCAGAGGCAGGAGCAGTTACAACTCATTTTGAAGACGAATCTCGCCCTACTCGTCGCGGTGAAACAGTTGGTAATATTCAACAGGCTGGAAATGCGACAGGATATGCAAATGGCGCGCCCTCTATAACCGTATGGGATCCTAGCGACATTGCGCGCACAACTGTACGCGAAGGCACCATTCACAATGATCGTTTTGGAATTATGGCTATTGCTGATGGCCCAACTCGTTTAACTGCATATGACCCAGATGATGTTGCACGACCAACGCAAAAGGCGCAGATATCTGCTAAATCTGCATATACTGGTGCACCAAAAGCAGCACACGAGCGTATGATAAGCCATGCTTTCGCAAATAATATGACATTGAATCCAAATAAGCAAGTGGTTGCTAAAGGAAGAGAATCGATGGGTGGAAATATCCAAGTGTTTCAAGGAGATGAACCAAATGTAACATCTCGTAAATTGGATGCAGATATACGCAATGAACGTGAATTAACAGTCAATAGGAGTATTGATATGGGGCCAAGTTCTTCTGATATTGGACGTGTGAAATATAGAGCACCGTTTAACCTTGATGTTCCTACGGAAAGAAATACTCGTGAAATTATTGAAACTACACAGCAAAATCCTTTAATGCAGAGCATTCATCTAAATGCATGGAAGTAATTGCATTCTGCTCGGGTCTAAATTGATACTTCTCTATATTAAAAGATACAGAGATGCCTCAACCTGCTTGGTTGGTCTATGGTCCACCTGGATGTGGTAAAACTACCTGGATTCTCTCCCATGTTCGACAGTGCAAGGCTAAATTATATCATTGGAATGCACGAACAGATCGTACACTTAGGGAAGGAAGAGAATCCTTACATCGACAAGTAAGAAGTCAGGAGCCGCTATTTGTATGGATTGAAGGAGCAGACGATTTAACACCAGAATCCCAGGCATTTCTACGACGTATTCTTGAAACTGTATCACAGTCTGTTCAATGTATTTTAGAATGCAGAGATCCTAATCGTATTACTCCTGCTATTCAATCTCGATGTGAATGGAAACAACCAGTGGGATCTGAATCATTCAGGAAAACTGCCTTTGGTAATTCTACTCATGCACCGACTAGCAAGAACAGTAAAGTATCTGAGTCGTTTTTACAGGGAGAAAATCCAATCGATCAGATTCGTGCATATTTAGAGGATGAATCTATGTGGGAGGAGGCTCTTCTTGCATTGCGTGCAATTGGTTCTGGAGTATCTCCGTGGGCACGACTTCTTTATTTACAGTCTATGCGGTTATAATGAATGGTTGAGTAAATGTTTATACACTAGAATATGAGTGGAGAATCAGGAGATTTTTCAGTCTATGGCGAAGCAAAGGGAGAGTATACACGCCAACTCTGTGTATTCCTAGTTCCTACTCTCGAGACATATATCTTACAACTGTTAGACTTAGCCAAGGAAGAATCCCCGACACCAAATAAAATCCTATGGCAATTTCAAACAATCTTGCAGGGTATTCCGGATTGGAATCAAGATAAAGTTCTTCGCGAAACAGATAAAATACAGAAAGATTGTCCTTGCGATTATTTGGAAGAACTTATCACTGCCGTTTTTATTGCCCATACAAAAGTTCTTTCGGCAATCCGTTTAACAACAAAACAGAAGAAACTTCAAATTACAATTCCTAAGATAGACCATTTTTTACACCGCGTTCTTTCTGAATGCGCACGAACATTATGGACAAATGCATATTTATTTGCAGATTCGAATAGTATTGAAAAGCAGAAGAATCTTCGCCAGGTTTCTTCCTTGATAAATGATTCTGTGTTACAGGCGATTCGAGCATTATTGCCAGTAAAATCGATATTACGCGAATATCTGCATGAGGACGATGAAGTGGAGGAGAAGGAGACTCTTGAACTTGCAACCGAAGTTAAGAAAGTTTCAACTCCTGAGGCGCCTGAAGTTCCTGTGGCATCTGAAGCATCTGAAGCATCTGAAGCATCTGAAGTTCCTGTCGCATCTGAAGCATCTGAAGTTCCTGTTGCTTCTGAGGTTCCTGCATCTGTTACTTCTGAAACACCTGTTACTTCTGAAACACCTGTTACTTCTGAACCTCCTGTTGCATCTGAAAAGCCTGTTACTTCTGAACCTCCTGTTGCATCTGAAACGCCTCAGACTAAAGAAGCGCCCGAAGCATCAGAATCCCCAAAAGTGTTTCCAACCCAGGTTGAAAAGGAAGAGCGTACCCCTGTACCTCCACCCGTATCCGTTATAAACATTGATACAAAACCCAGTGTCACATTTTCAAATAGCCATGTCTTATTCGATTCCGACGTGCTTGAAGAAAATGGCATACAAGATATTCCTTTTGCAGATGAAACTAGTTTTGAAGCATTCGAAGAAATGCCAATGGAATTCGACGAAGTCCTCGAATAATACCATGCGTATAGAGTATCTTTCCTAAAGATAAGTATGCGGTAGAATGGATTTTACAAAGTCCGGTATGTGGAAAGCAGTTCTTGGTGGTGGAATTATTATTGCATTAGCCAGTTATATTTATCAAATAAATACGAAGGAAGCCTCCGAAGAGATTAAATATCGCCCAGTAATTCGCGATTTTTGTCTAGGAGCATGTGTTACTGCTGCAGTATACATGTTCCTCCCTGAATCCATTGATTCATTTATTGAATCTACAGCAACTGCGGTTTCAACTGCGACAGCTACTACCGTAGCATCTCCTGTTGATATTGAATTACAAACCGGTCCTGCACGTTTCTAGTCTAACAAAATAAAGAGTATACTTTTTCTTTTTCAGCAATGTCACTTCCTGAAACAGAATAGCATTTGAATATTTCCTTTCTTACTTGTTCTTGTGGTTTTGCATTAAATACATGGGCAGCAATACGTTCGTATAAATCAAAATCTGGGAATCTCTCCATTCCATCTTCATCGCGAAGAATATTTTTCCCAGAATCGTCAATTAACCAGGACCATAATAAATTCCAGAGTGGAGATATAGTTTCTTTCACAGTCCAAAGTTCTTCTCTATTTAACACTTCCCCATTTTCCTTTTCAGGAGGAATATTTGGAAATAGAGCCTCAATAATACTTACCGAATACCGAGATAAATCAAACGAAGGATTTGGGTATACAGTTGGAGAATTATTTACTGTAAAATCGCCAAAGGAGTATTGTGCCTGTGCATCTCCTCCCTTTGCAAAATCATCACTTACAAACCATTGCGTCCCAACACGAAATACAGATCTACCAAAATCAATAATGCGCAAAATACGGCCATAGGTCGGTACTTTCCAATAAGAATTGTCACGTGTCTTGTAATATAAATACTCAATATCTGTATTACTGTATAATATATTATTCGTATGCAAATCATTGTGTGTAAGGCCAAATGTGGCTTGAGCTACACACAATGCCGCAATAACTTGAAATGTCCACGCAGTCCATTTTTCTTCAAACTGAGGGTCATCTTCCTCTAACGTATTATCCATAATGCCATCCATCTTTTCCTGAAATAAAAGAATTGTTGGGAATTTCTCAAATTCAGAATATACACATGTATTCTCTTCAGACGAAAAGTCAGATGAATCGTCGGATGAATCCTCTGAACATGAAGGAATGCTAGATACTGATTCTAATTCGTCGCCTGTTCCTGCTGCCCCGGCATATTCAAGTAATGATATATGACTCTTGTAACTATCCGACGAACGAGTACTATCAGACTTATTTGTATAATAAGAAAAAGCACGACTGTGAACAGAACTTTTTAACTGAGCCTCATTTTCTGCAACACTTTCATCGTCATGGGTTATATAGAGTGAAAATAATCCCCGTTCCTTCTTATCCCAAAATGACTTATAATGTCTGTATGACTCAAATGACTCTGTAATATTGTATCTATATTTATCTGCAACAGCCTGGAATCCTCCATAAAATAAACAGAAATGAGGAGAAATATCCCTCTCTCGTAATTGTCCAAATAGATAATTTGCAATAAAATCTATATATGCCTGGTTCATTGGCTGCATAGTCTTCCTCTTAATACGCTCCTCCCCTTTTACAGGATCATCGTAGTAGGCTTGTATTTTTCTAACCGGATCTAAAATATGAGTAACCTTGCAATAGGCCGCCCTTTTCTTTTTCGATGCAGTTTCAACCAGACACTCACCACTTCCATTAAAAGAATGTACACGTGCAAAGAATTCATCCGATTGCAATTGACCTTCCTTCTCTGGAAGTGATGCCAATATATTGCTAAGTACAGGAATACGGGTCGAAATGTTTGTATAACCAGGTATATTTGGTACTCGGCTATAACAAACCCACTGAGGCAATGAAACATCAATGGGTTGATTTAAACATGCATCCATTCTATCATGCCTTTTTTTCTCTCTCTCGGAGAATTAACCGCAATTAATATGTACAAGAAAGAAGATTTGCTAGAATGACAGAAGTTGCTTCCGCCCTTAATGTAAATATCCGGAAGTTTGATATGAAAATGATTCCTCAAGATGCGGTTTGTGTTTTCATTGGGAGAAGAAGAACTGGAAAATCAACACTTGTTCGTGACTTGCTATTTCATCACCAGTCTATGCCTTTAGGAACAGTTATTAGTGGAACAGAAGAATCGAATCAGTTTTATAAGAAGTTAATTCCTCCCCTATTTATTCATGGTGACTATAATCCTGTTATCATTGCCAATTTCTGTAAACGACAAAAGTTAATAATGGCAAAAGTGCAAAAGGAAATTGAAAGTATGGGTACATCGAGGACAGATCCCAGGTCATTTTTGATTATGGACGATTGTCTTTACGACGATAGTTGGCTTCACGATCGTAATATAAGATATTTATTTTTGAATGGAAGATGGTTGAAGGTATTTTTTCTGATTACTATGCAATATCCTCTCGGTATTCCTCCTATGTTGAGAACAAATGTAGATTATTGCTTTATATTGCGAGAGCCCTATGTAACAAACAGGAAACGTATTTTTGAGAATTTTGGAAGTGCATTTCCTAGTTTAGAATTTTTCTGTCAAGTTATGGATCAATGTACACAGAACTACGAGTGTATTGTAATGAACAACAACTCGCAAAGTAATAAATTGGAGGATATTGTTTTTTGGTACAAGGCCGAAATGCATGGAGAATTTCAAATAGGTGCTCCGGAATTCTGGAAGCATTCCATGGAACATTATAAGGAAAAAGATCCCGAGGAGGGAAATCAATACGATGCATCGGCAAACAGAAGATTAAAGGGACCAATGATAAATGTAAAGAAATTTTAGTTGCTCCAAATAGTATTCCGTCATGTTACAGATGAAAGATATGACCAAAACGTTGATTTTAATTATGTCGCTTGGGCTTTTGCTTGTGTTGATAAATGGATATTTTAAAGGGTCGATCGAATCCTTCACAGATGCTGTACAATGCGGGGCGAATAATCCATGTGATGTAGGATTAAAGTGTATAAATGGATTTTGTGCTAAGACAGAACGACTTCGTATGTATGATAAAGATGCAGACAATCAGGCCGAATCTAGAGGATCACCATTACCATTTAATTAATTTTAATAATATACAATTGTTAGATGAGTAAATTAAATATAAAAGATTCTACTTGGTATGCATTAGCAGGACTTTTTGTAGCTGTTGCATTTCTTCCTATTCTTAAGGCAAGTGCACCTAAATATTTTAGAACTGTTGATGGCTTTTGTAGCGGAGAGTGTTAACTGATATCTTACAATCGATACAGCATACTTTTTATAAAGTATAGTGTATATATTTACTGCAGTACGACTAATCTAACGTTGCGCTTGGAACTGCAGCCGCCTTTGCGGCAACCTCCGCCTTTCTCTGCATGGCAAGATCTGCTGGTCCAGAAAAGATCCCATCATAAGAACTCGTCTCCGAACTGGCTGCAGAAGAAGCATCTGCGGTTGCAGATACTACGGCACTCTGGACCTTCTGCTTCTTCTGCTCACTGTAAAACTGGTCACGAGCCTCCTCGTTCTCTCTGTACTTCTTCATCAAACTATTCAGTTCGTCATTTGCATATTCGTTCTCCCCGACCTTGCTTGGGTCAGGTTCCCATGCCATCCACTTCCCGACACTACCCAGATAAATGTTAAAGGAAGGGTCGGACTTCTGAAGCCTCTTTGCGCGAATTGACGCCTCGGCCTCAGTAGCAAATACTCCACGCACCTTAATTCCGCGCATAGTTGTACGGAACTCATTCAAGGCAAAAAACTCCTCCTCAAGCTTGGACGAATTAGTAAACAAGAAATCATCATACTCCTCCTGCAACTTTCTGTCCGTCATCTCACTGAGATTCTTCTTGACAAAAGCATCATACCCTTCTACAAAAAGATCTGTGCGCAGAAGGCAATCCTTCAACTCCCCTACCACCTCCTCCTTCGTCTTCGTCTCGCTGTTACCGGCAAGAGTCTCCATCTTAGCATTCAGTGTTCTAAACTGCTCTGCCATCCACTGCTGCAACTTAACAGTCTTCCACTGCATGTCATAATTGGCAAGGAACTTCTTAAACATGAAGATATCCTTATTCGCAAGAACCTTCTCCGGGCTGAGAAAACTCAACAATACAACCTTCTGGCTTGGCAACTCTACGTCCTCCATCAAATAATCCTCATTTGCATTTGCATCAGAACTCATATTTCTAAAGAATTAACCATAACATACCTTTAAACTCCTAAAAAAATCTTTTATAAGAATATAGATAGAATGGACATGAATGATCTTCTTACCCGACTTATCAAGTATGTTGTTGAAGGTGTCGCTGTAGCCCTGGCCCTCTTTTTCATCCCTCGCAAGCCCTTGCCTATGGATGAGATCGTGTCTGTAACTATTGCTGCTGCTGCCGTGTTTGCAGTGCTTGACATCTTTTCCCCCTCTATAGGTGTGACTGCTAGACAGGGTGCTGGATTCGGTATTGGCGCAAACCTGGTGGGCTTCCCCATGGTTCGTTAAATACTTCACTTAAACAATGAAATCAATATAACCAACGTGTGAAATATAAGTTGCACACGTTGATTTTACTGATTACTCAAGAAATGCTTTCTGCATACCGCCGAATACATATCTGCTCCACCAACGCATACTTGCTCTGCGGATGTTACATGCTTCATTGTGAATATACCAGGAGTACCATCTCTACACATCTTACACATAGCAGTTAGTTTAGTAAAGCGATCGGCCTTAGGATAAAGATCTTGTATCTGTCCGAACGCCTTCCTATTCGCATCCCCGTCCAACCCAACAACAATTACATTCTTATTACATTCCTCTACCATTTCCATAACAACGCTATACAAATCTGGAAAGAACTGCGCCTCATCAATAATTACATATTTTGCATCGCGAAACTCGAGTAAATGAAGCGCATTCTTTAACTCAGAAATTCCTATTGCTGGCGAATGATCATTTGCATGTGTATGAATTGATTTACCGTTTGTATCATATCGCACATCAATATCTGCTGTAATAATACAACAATTCCACCCTAATGCTTCGGCTTGACGAATTTTCTGAAGGATGGCAGACGACTTTCCAGCAAACATTGGGCCAATAATTAATTCTAGACTCATGACATGGACTGAAAGTATGTATAATAGTACACGTCAATTTTTTTGCATACAGGTACGTTAATAGTCTAAGTATTTGACTTATATAAGATTAGATGTCATATCAGGTTGTTATCCCGACATATGGGAGGGCTGATACTATACAGGATAAAACACTAGCCATTTTACACAAGTACCAAATTCCTAAAGCACAGATTACTCTCTTTGTAGCAAATAACGAAGAGAAGGAACTATACGAAAAGGAAGTTCCCAAGTCACTCTACGGTTCTATTGTAACTGGTGTTCCAGGTATAGCAAACCAACGCAATTTTATTATGAAGTATTACCCGGTTGGGACACATCTTGTATCATTCGATGATGATATAACAGGTATATCAGAAGTTCAAGATGGAAAACTAATACCTCTTATCAGTCTTAAAAAGACAATACAACAGGGATTTTCATTATGTAAGAAGATGGGGTATAGTATGTGGGGTATATATCCTACTAAAAATGCTGGTTGGATGTCAACTGTCCCATCAACAAATCTTAAATTTTTAATTGGCCATATGTTTGGAATTATTAATCGAAAAATCCAGTTACAGATGCAACTGAAAGTAGATTATGAACTAAGCCTTGAAAATGCGGTTAGAGATGGAGGAGTTATACGATTAAACCATGTTGCTGCTACAACGAAAATGGGAAATAAGGGGGGTATTGGTAAAAGTGTTGAAGAAAGGCAGAAGACATATGTTAAAGTTGTTGATGCTTTAATGAAAAAATACCCCGGGCTTGTAAGAAAGAATCCGAGAAGAGAAGGGGAAATTTTATTGGCAAGAGAAATTAAATCTGCGTCTGATAATTAGAAATGTTTCACGTGTACATGAGTTTATTTACTGCTCTTCTGTTCTTCGTCCTCACCCCTGGTATTCTGCTGAGCCTTCCTAAGGGTGGATCTAAGGTGATGGTTGCTGGAACCCATGCAGTAGTGTTTGCCTTAGTCTACCATTTTACTCACAAGATGGTATGGAGATTCTTTTACGAGGGTTTTACTGCCAGCCCTTCTGCTAAGTCTGGACCCCATTCCCCTATGTCTGGATCTCATTCCCCTAAGTCTGGATCTCCATCTCCCATGTCTACAATGTAAACCCCCTAAATTGACCGAATAAACTGCCAGCGTAGATCGGTACATATACGCTCCCAGATTTTATCCTGATTATATAACTTATCCCTATTTTTCAACAAGGGAAAGCATTGTAAATAATCATCGAGTTCTAGAAGTTCGCAGAATTTGTACAAGACATAGGAATAGGAGAGAAAATTACTTCTTGTCTTGGGACAATGCTTTACAAAAGAACTTTGTATCTCCTTGAACATAAACCGCAACTTCTCTTCAATCTCTCTGGACATTACTGGCGCAGTCTTGCCATTTATTCTGTTAAGTATATAAGGTACGTGTTCGTAAAAATTAGTACATTTTAACTTTTTGAGGATTTCGCGAATTTTTACTTGTTTTATGTCTTCTACGCTGACCACCCGCTCTTTCTTCAATTCTTCAAGGATCGCCTGAAAAATATCTTCCGGTATTTCGGTGCTTTCTTTTGCCTGGAACTGAGCAAGCCATTCGTTGAAATGGTTGATACGTTTATAAGCATAATACGTCACCTCCCTAGGCGGATCCTTGTAACTGGGCTTATCACTGTCAATAAGAACAAATTCTTGAAAGCCACATTGTTCACAGAAAAAGAGTGCTTCAATTGGACTGAATTTCATTTCAATATCACACCTTTCGCACATTCCATGGGGATCTTCATTTATATGGGTATGGGTTTTTGCATTCTCAGGATTCACTTTCTGGATATATTTTTCAAGCAAAACATCTCTCCCCTCCGGCTGAAGAGAATCGCTGGATTTTTTATTGACGAAGGGAACCGCCTGATCCTCTTGTTCTCTAAGGGCTGCGAGAACGCTTCCCGGCTTGACTTTTACCTGCTTAGACCCTGTTGAAACACCGCCTTGTATTTTCTCCTGGAGGTCATAATACTTAAACAAAAGTTCCCCTGTCTCGAAGAAGTAATCATATACAGAATCCTTTGACATAAGATCATTCCGCTTTTTTGTAAGGTAGACAAGGGTTTCTTCTTTTTGGGTTTTGGTTACTATATCAGATGTCTTGGAAATTTCGACTTCTATCGTTTTGATATGTTCGTTAATCAAATCTAACAAACCCTCTTCACGCCTCATATCTGACATTTGCATCTGGTGTAGATTGTCCAGAGTAGTTTTTCCTTCTATGACCGTTCTTTTTCCAAGGCGGGATATATCTGATGGTATACTATCCATATATACTTGAACAATTTTAGGAGTTTAAGTCTTGGGATTCTCAGAATTCCCAGAATTCTCCTTTTATCATACTACGAGAAAAGGTGGCCTCCCGGCGTAAAAGTGATTAGATACTCTAGAGAATATTAAGTAAATGAAATATACTAAAGAGTTATTGGAACAAATACTAAAGCAAGGCGATGCAAGAATTACAGAAAAATATTCCAGGTACAACCAACGATTGCTAGTGAAATTTCAATGCACATGTGGAAAGGAAACAAGTAAGCGGTTTGAGATGTTAAACATGTATAGACTTCCCTACTGCGAGGAGTGTAGTTTGAAAAAGAAAGAGCAGAGAAAACAAAAGACAAATATTGATAAATATGGTGTAATAAATACAGGATCTTTAGATACAGTAAAAACAAAAATAAAACAAGCATACCAAGAAAAATTTGGATGTCATCCTAAACAGACTAGAGGTGTTCAAGAAAAATGGAAAGCAACATGTCTAAAAAAATATGGCGGGCATCCAAATCAAAATACCGATGTACAAATACAATCAGAGGCTAGGTCATTCTCATATAAAGAATATATGATGCCTAGTGGTAATCTAGTAAAATATCAAGGATATGAGAATTTAGCATTGGATGATTTGGTGAATATATATGATGAAGAGGATATTTGTATTGGTAGGTCAAATATACCCTCGATTATTTATTACATTGGCGATAAGAAACATGTATATTTTCCAGACTTCTTCATACCACTCGAAAATAAGATTATCGAGATAAAATCTGAATGGACTATTCAACTAAAGAGGGGAAATATCGAAGAAAAGGCACAGGCTACTGTTAAGGCTGGGTATGCCTATGAAATTTGGGTATACAGTGATAAAAAAGTTAAAGTGGAAACAAGAGTTTATTAATATGCATCCCGGCATGAAAAATACAAGCCGGTTGAAAACTATCATGCGGGTTGAAAACTATGATTCCCGGCCGATTTATTTAGAAAAACCTCTTTAGCCAAATTTTTTTTCTAACATGGGGGTATAACAAATGACTGGAGGGGGTTTAATGCAATTGGTGGCTTACGGTGCTCAGGATGTGTATTTAACCGGTAATCCCCAGATTACCTTCTTCAAGCTGGTGTACAGACGTCACACCAACTTTGCCATGGAGTCCATTGAGAATCCTTTCAACGGCAACCCCCGTTTCGGTAACCAGGTGACCTGCACTATCCAGCGCAACGGTGACTTGATCCACCGCATCTACCTCCAGGCCACTCTGCCTGCCGTGGCTCTGACCAGCGCAGACGGCTCTGGTGCTCAGTTCCGCTGGCTCAACTGGGTGGGTCACAACCTTGTTGACTGGGTCGAGCTGCAGATCGGCGGTCAGCGCATCGACAAGCACTACGGTGACTGGCTGCAGATCTGGAATGAGCTTACCCAGGAGGCTGGCAAGCAGGCCGGCTATGCCAAGATGGTTGGCAATGTGCCCCAGCTGACTAACCTGGTGGTGCAGGGCGGCGAGTCTTGCTACAACTACTGCGCAGGTGGTGAGCCCCTGAGCTCCTCTTCCCTGCTGAGCTGCGCACCCGAGTACACCCTGTACGTGCCTCTGCAGTTCTGGTTCAACCGCAACCCTGGCCTTGCCCTGCCTCTGATTGCCCTCCAGTACCACGAGGTTCGTATCAACCTGCAGTTCAACGACCTGCAGAACCTGATGTGGGACGTGACACCCAACAACACCACTGGCAACAACATGCACGCCGTGCGTGACCGTGTGAACGCTGCCAACCTGGTGGCTGCTTCCCTGTACGTTGACTACATCTACCTGGACACTGACGAGCGTCGCAAGTTCGCCCAGGTGTCTCACGAGTACCTGATCGAGACCCTGCAGTACACTGGCGCCGAGTCCATCAACTCCTCCAGCAACAAGCTGAAGCTGAACTTCAACCACCCTTGCAAGGAGCTGATCTGGGTGGTGCAGCGCGATTCTTTCGTGTCCTGCGACGACGCTGTGATCAACCCATGGAAGGGTCAGCAGCCATTCAACTACTCCGATTGGTGGGACCGCTCCTGCCTGGAGTCTGGCTACTCCGTGACTCGCGTGGAGGGCATGGCTGGCATGAACCCCGTGGTGACTGCCCTGATCCAGCTGAACGGCCACGACCGATTCACTGTGCGCGAGGGTCGCTATTTCAACGAGGTGCAGCCCTACCAGCACCACACCAACGTGCCTGCCGTTGGTATCAACGTGTACTCCTTCGCTCTGTCCCCTGAGCAGCACCAGCCCAGCGGCACTTGCAACTTGTCTCGCATTGACAACACCACTCTGCTGCTGACTGTGTCTAACAACGCTGTGGGTGTGAGCACCTCCTCTCAGGTGCGTGTGTATGCCACCAACTACAACGTGCTTCGCGTGATGAGTGGTATGGGTGGACTTGCTTACAGCAATTAAGGAATATGTGTACATATTTATGTCATGTATATTGTATATTGAAATAAAAAGAAATATAATATAATATAAAAATCAAAAAAACCAAAAACCAAAAAAATACCATATTCATCTAGAATACTAGTTGAATAAGATATCCCGGTGCGTTTTTTTAAATTGTATTAATAGATGTCAGGAAGTTGGGTTGACGCAATTACAAATGATAATATTGATATGTTTAAAAGAACTGTTAATGCAGGAAATATTAATCAGTATAGCCGAGTGAAAGATGGAACATATACACCGATCCAATATCTTGCAAGAAAAGCACCCCCTATTAATTTCAAAGGTATGTTACAACATTGCCTAGAATTAAATGCAGATTTAACTTTAAACGCAGAAACAATTGATTGTATAGACAGTAAATGTACAACAATAGGAAATTTGGCTGGTTATAGGCAAAGTAAGGGATGGTCAGGTGATCCATTGCGAATTTATAACCTTTTTGTTCAAATTAAAAACGGTGAAGATATACAAGGATTTAGTGTTTTAGCAAATAATAATGCAAAACAATGGAAGGGCATGGTTCCTGGAATTGGTTATGCTAATTCAGCAAGACGAGGTATTAGAGGACTTGTAACAGGTGTTGCAAAAACTGCCGCGCTTCCTTTCAGAGTTGCAGGAGCTGTCTTAGGTGCAGGAACGTATGCAGCAGGATCTTTACTGGGAACTCCTATGGGGCAAGCATACACTGGAGCTAGTCTTGCACGATGGGGAGGTGCAAGAAAATCTAGAAATAATAAGAATAAGAATAAGAATAAGAATAAGAATAAGAATAAGAATAAAAGTAAAAAGACACGGGCAAATAGGAGATAATCTCACCACTTAATTAATACGCGACATATCGGTATATCATGGTATTCATCTTCGAGAAATTCCACGATACATCCATCTAACATTTCCCTTAACCTTTTGCGTATAAAAGATAGGATGGGAAGATTTAGACTTTTAGCAATTTCAATAGGAAGATCTAGCGTTGCTTCAGTATAGCCGAGTTTGGCTGCATCTTTAAGATATTTATCTCCTCGTTTATGAAACCAATGAAGCCATCCTTCAGCAGTTTCTTGTAGAGATGATGTATCTGCTTGTACTTCTTTTACAGTTGCTAGTAGTTCTTCTTTCAGCGACATATATATTTTACACACTTTTTTCTTATACCAGACCAGATTCTTAGCTGGTATAAGAAATTAATTTATCTACCTACGATCTGCGTGTCTTCTGCTTCTGCTTCTGCTTCTTCTGCTTCTGCTTCTGCTTCTTCTGCTTCTGCTTCTGCTTTCGTGTCTTACGCCTTCCGCCGTTAGCTACCTTTTCAAACAACTTTTCTGCACCTCCATCTGCACCTTTAATTTCCTCATAAAACACTTGACATAGCATTTCGCCTCCATACTTATTACGAATCCTAGCAGTAAAAAAATTATCGGCTTCCCTTTCTCCCCATATATTCATATAGCCGTTTGCATCATTAAATCTTTGCAGTGTATCGTCCTTCAATAATTCTATTCTTTCTCTTACTGGTACTTCGGGAGGTACTCGGCGATCTAGTTTATATTGTTCAAATTGTTCAAGTGTCAATCCATTAACCTCAGTACTGCGTTTTATCATTTTGTATATATAACCTGGCTGCTCATTTTCCTTGACATCATTATCATGTGGAACATTGGGAGGATGATTGTTAGGATCCATATATTCATACGTTAGAAAATAGGTCTAAATAAAAGTGGCATATATAATATAAATGAAATATTCATCGGCAGGAGTCCTTTTTACAAATGGTACACATATTATAGGAGGATATCAACCGAAAAAGGAATCACCTTGTATAAGCGGTATAGGAGGTAAACGCGAATTACGCGACACTTCATTTATTTACACCGGAATTCGAGAATTTATAGAAGAAATATTTGATTTACCTAATCCATCCTCTTATATAGAACTAATTCAAGAACACGTAACACCATTACGTATTGTCGACTTAGGTGGTTATATTAATGTTATATATACATTTTCTGATTTAAATACAATTATGTGCATGTTGAATTCGAACGGTGCTGTATCTCCTCTATATCAAACATTTCCTGTAACAATTGACGATTTAATGTATAAACGCCGTATAGGGGATCAGGAAATAACGCATTTAGCGATTATACCGATAATTTCTACACACGGCGACAATCCTTTTGTTGGCAGGGAATTTGTAAAGGATATGAGATATCTACAGTCTTAATTCTACATGTATTAACCATGCATAGGAACTGGTGGCCAATCATCATTTGAAGTATACCACACCATTCTAGGAGCCAAATCATCTGCTTTTCTGGGTTTCTCCTGTGTATTCTTCTGTATATTTTTAAATTGTTCTACAAAAGGCTCTATACAATTCATTAGATCTGCACTACCTGTCTGTTTTGCAGAAGATATAATAGTATTAAGATGCTCCTCTCTTACTGAAAATCCTTCTTCAATAAATTTTCTAACTACATCTACATTTGCCCTTTTAATTGCTTCCATAAAAGGATAAAACAGGTAGTATTGAGCAGTATGAAATAAAATGTCAACTATTTGGCTAGTTTCTACAGAAGGTTCTCGTTGACATACAATCATTAAAGCCGAATCTTTGCCGCCATTAGATGTATATCTGCTATAATCATAATCATTTGTATAATTAAGCATGCAAAGATATACTCTTGCCTTAATAGATCCTTTTCCATCGATGAGTAGTTTAACCATTTCAGGAGTTCCATAGGAACAAGCATATTCAAGTGATTTATTCAGCACATATTTAAGATCTGCTTCATCCTCAAAGTAACGGGAATGTCTATGATCTACCCAGGCATATATCCTATTTAAATATTTTTTAAACTTTTCTATATTTCTTTCTTTGATACTGTAATATAATCTAGTTTCCTGATGTAAGCGAGACTGCCATACTTTCGTGAACCACGATTCTTTCAGGCTTCTGAACATTCTGAGAATTGCTAAATAGACAGACTTATCACCGGTGGCAGGCAACTTTCATTTTTTACTCATATATAATGTCAAGATCCCATCCTTTTGCTAATGCCCAATCTATCGTTTTATCAAGCCCTTGTTTACGTCTTTCTAATGGGCTGGCGTTAATTTTCCTAGAATAATGTTTCCAATGCCATTCAAAGGAAAGCGCGTGTTTCCAATGGGAAAACCCCTCTACATAACAAACTCTGTACCATTGCCCAGGTCTTTTTGATGTTGCGCGCGCTCCTCCTTTAAGA
>Ga0114974_10000242_pt1 | contig 47617 bp, 44 predicted proteins | sample S_130206_EF_Meta_FD_87318 | JGI IMG/M metagenome (GOLD analysis project Ga0114974, IMG submission 87318) | Freshwater microbial communities from Lake Simoncouche, Canada to study carbon cycling - S_130206_EF_MetaG | ecosystem: Environmental > Aquatic > Freshwater > Lake | place: Lake...
TGTTAGCTGGTGGTGGTGACGATTTTGTCTAATTCTTCATCTCACGCACCCAATTCTGCTGCGGCAGCTCGGTTTCATACGCTGCCCATCGAGGAGAGTGCTAAGATCGTTCGCCCCTTTGTTGAGATTTGGAATGCGGTCGATGTAGTGAATAAACCATTTCATGCCAGTCAGTGGGATGGCCAATCGCCAGTGCCTGCGCATGAAGGGATTTCATCGGAAGTCGCTACCCATGTGCAAGAGCCCGTTGTTGATGCTGCTATAGCAGATGATGTTGCTGTTGACGCTGCAAGTGACAGTCAAGATGTTGTTGCTGCCGACTCTGCTATTGATACATTAGTGATTGATACTGCAGTTACTGTGACTGAAGTTGTAGCGGATGAATCGCATCAATTGGCGCTGCAAGCGCAATGGGATGCTGGTTATGAAGAGGGTTTGGCTAAAGCGCGTGCTGAGCATGCAATAGCGATTAAAGAAGAACACCAGCAACTCAATGCGTTAATGCAATCAATTAATGACGCTTTGAGCAATACGCCACAATTATTTGCCGGTTTTGAGCGACTAGCGCTACATATGGCCAAGCAATTGGTGCGTGGTGAGTTATCATTATCAGGAGATGCGATTCGTAGACTCATTGCGGGTTGCTTAGTCGATATTGAAAATAAAGTAGCATTGACGGTATTTTTAAACCCAGAGGACTTGGATAAATATCGTATATTGAATGAAGGTTTGCCGAAAGGGGCAAGCATTGCTCCGGATGCGGCTCTCAGTCGTGGCAGCGTGCGCGTTGCAATGGCTGATGGTGCAATAGAAGATTTAATAGAGCATCGACTCGAGTCACTCGCCCAGTCTTTACTCGGAAGCTCTGCAGAGCAGTTGGGTGTGTTGGGTGGTGCACAGTCGATTGCGGGGATGTCTGGTTTAGGACAGTCTAGTCATCTTGCACATCCGGTAAGTCCGTCATTTGTCAGCCAACGTCATCATGATCAGGGTAGTGTGAATTCACATGCTAACACTGTGCATGCTGATGTTGAAGATCTTGCTGATCGCGCAGATTCACGTTTTGCAATCAGTGACGTGGATGACTTTACGGTATTGCCACCAATCGGTAGTGGGGATGATTATCCGAGCGCGCCTGCAGAGGATTCCATCCGGCATTACGATGGGCTTTGATTTTACTCACGATGTAGATCGCGCCATACGCCGCACCCGTATTGGGGAGCCTGTGCGTAGCGGTCGACTCTTGCGTATGGTCGGATTGACCTTGGAGGCCAAAGGTATACAAGCGCCGATTGGTGCGCATTGTATTGTTGAAGGTGCTGAAGGTATCCGAGTTGAAGCTGAAGTCGTGGGCTTTAATGACAAGACCACATTTTTAATGCCCTTTAGTGCCTCTACAGGTATTGCACCTGGTGCGATTGTGCGTGTGGTGAGCATGACGCCTAAGGCACGTTTGGGTGTAGAGTTATTGGGGCGCGTGATTGATGCGCGAGGCCATCCTCTAGATGGTCGCCCACTGCCCGAATGTAATGATGAATTAAGTCTGCAGGGTTTGGAGTTAAATCCATTAGAGCGCGGCCCAATTGATCAGGTCTTAGATGTTGGTGTGCGGTCTATCAATGCTATTTTGACTATGGGTCGTGGTCAGCGTGTGGGTTTGATTGCTGGATCGGGCGTGGGCAAGAGTGTGCTACTCGGGATGCTGACGCGCTACACCAAGGTTGATGTCGTGGTCATTGGTTTGATTGGTGAGCGTGGTCGCGAAGTCAATGAGTTTATTAAAGAGTCCCTAGGGGCTGAAGGTCTGGCCCGTTCCGTAGTGGTAGCAGCACCTGCGAATGTGCCGCCAGTTTTGCGGTTACGGGCAGCGCACTTGTCACATCTGATTGCAGAATATTTTCGTGATCAAGGCTTAAACGTGCTTTTAATCATTGATAGTTTGACTCGCGTGGCGCATGCGCAGCGCGAAATCGGTTTAGCCGTTGGTGAGCCACCCACCTCTAAAGGGTATCCGCCATCGGTATTTGCTTTGCTCCCCAATTTAATTGAGCGTGCAGGTGTAGGGCGTAATGGTGTGGGTTCGATCACTGCGATCTATACGGTGCTGATGGAAAACGATGATCGTTCAGACCCTATTGTGGATATTGCTCGTGCATCTTTAGACGGTCAGGTGATGTTGTCCCGAGACTTAGCAGATGCCGCGCATTATCCCGCCATTGATTTGACTGGCTCGATATCACGGGTGATGCAATCCATTGTGCCCGCCGACCGTTTACAAGCCGCTAATCGCTTGCGCCGATTGTGGAGCGTGTATCAGCAAAATCGTGATTTAATTCAAGCTGGTGCTTATCAAATGGGCGCCAATAGCGAGCTTGACGAGGCAATTAGTCGTCGTGGAGATATGGAAGAGTTCTTACGTCAAGGCATGCATGTGGGGGTTGATTATGAAACCTCGATTGCTGAGCTCCTGACAGTGTTGCCAGTAAATACAAATTAGATGAGGTATTGATATGAACACAGGTCGGACATGGGATGTGTTAGCGCAGTTAGGTGAAACCAAAGCCAGTGATGCGATGGCCAATTTGACTCGTGCGCGTAAAACCTTAGAAGATATGCAAGCCTCAGAGGCGCGCTTGCAGGAATTGTATGCTGATTACAGTAGTCGATTACAGCAGCAAGATGGCGCTGTATGCAGTATGAGCGAGACCAAAAATATCCGTAATTTTATGGACCATATTGAAAATCTGCGCGAGGGTATGACTAAGAATCGACTGATTGCAGAAAGTGCAGTAGGGACTGCCCGCCGGTTGCATGCAGAAGCAGAACAGTATCGCGTCAAAATGCGCGGACTAGCGGATCGGGCTGCTGAGCAACTACGGCGTGAACAAGAAGCGGCAGAAGCAAAGCGTATGGATGCTCTGGCTGTTAGTCGTTATAACTTTGGACGGCGTTAAGCGATCACTAATTTGCGGCGTAACAAGTTTAAGGTGTCACTCATTTAAGGTATAAGTAATTAAAATATACTTAATTTAAGATATAAGTAATTTTAATTTTAAATAATTTAAGATGTAACGGATTTTAGGTGCAATCCAATTAAGGAGCGCTAGCGCAGCCCCAGCAATAAACGCATTACCGTAAATATGCGGATTACTGCATAAACGGTAGATCTTGAGCTGCCGTTTGAAAAAAAATTATCCCACCCACAGCTGCCGGTAGTGCTAGCAAAACGCTGCCACAGTGTAGGCGGCTCAGGTGCGGCTGATGAGTCAGTGTTCGTGCGGTGTGGGTGAGATCTGGGCTCTCAAGGACATAACCGGCAATCCACGGCAGGCACGGTACTGGGGCGAATGGAACCAGGTCTTCGATCGCTGCAGCGCTGATAAATAACAGACTGCCACGACTGCTGGTGATCCGCCAATGTCGCCCATGACGATGTAGTGCAAGCCCTGTGTAACGGGCGAAGCGTTGCGCTGTGGCGTGCGGATCAGCACATACGATGATCACTGCTCGAAGCGCTGTGGCACCGTTGGCGTGTTTGAGCCAGCGTGCTTGCCACAGGTGTTGTGGTGTGTGTTGCTGGCAGAATTGAATTCGACCTTCTGCCATAGTATCTGCAGCGACACGCACTACCGTAAAACGTGCTGTTACGCTGCGTTGCGGGTCGTCTTGATCAATGCCAATTTCACGTTGTAAGTGCACCGCAGGCAGGGGCTCAAAACCGGCAGCCTCTAAGCGTGCAAAGTCACGCTCGGGTGTGCTGGTGCCTAGAGCAATCAGATGCACACCAATATAGCGTGCGATGGCGTTGCGGAGTTGTTGCGCGATTGGGGTGTCCGCAATGGGTGTGAGGAACTCTAAATAGCCAGACCCCAGCATAATGCACCGATTGCCGCTACCTGCAGGTGTGAGCGGCGCATTGGGTGCAAGCCGGTGTGATTGCGCTGAGAACGGGGTGAGTGTGAAGCCGGCCTCGATCAGTGCGCAGCTAGCCGTCTCGATATTGGGGATAAAGTGCGCGATGTGATCGATATTTAACTGCCCCTGTGCAGGGCATTGTTGTGCTTGATCCATGCATTAGCGCCTGAATTAGTAACCCAGTTTACGATCGATTTGGCGCTTTAAGCGTTGACCTGCCCAGTAGCGCTCTAGGTTTTCAAACCAAAGGTCTAGTGAGATGTCGATGTAGTATTCGCCATCATCACAGGAGATATGTGGAGTAATGATTAAATTGGGAGTGGTCCAGAGGGTAGAGCTCGCGGGTAGCGGTTCAGGATCGACAACATCGAGTATAGCTGCGCCCAGCAAGCCTTGGCGTAGACGCGCTTCGAGGGCAACATAATCGGCGACCGGACCGCGCCCAATGTTGACTACACCCGCAGTCGGTTTGAGTAGGGCGAGTCGCTCTTCATTGAGCAAGTGACGGGTCTCGGCGGTGAGTGGAACGGCTAACACCACAAAGTCGGCTTTGGGTAATACTTTATTGAGTTGTGTGTAGCTCACCACCCGGTCGGCATAGCGGTTTTTTTGGGCGCTACGACGCACACCGATGACGTGTAGGCCTAGGGTTTTAGCAGCACGCGCAGCGCCGGTGCCGAGGTCACCCAAGCCGATGACTACTGCGGTCTTGCCCTTAATACTGGGTGAGAATAGCGCCTCCCAGTGCTTGCGATGTTGGTTGGCGATGATCTCGGTCATACGCGAGTTCAGAAGGTTATAGGCCATGATCATGTATTGCTCAGCCTTGTGGCCGTGGGCGCCACTGTTATTCGTAAATAACAATTTGGGGGGCAACCAATCCAAGGGCAGCACTCCATCTACACCCGCAGAAGTGGCATGTAGCCAGCGTAATTTGGGCGCACGCTCAGTCAGATGTTCTCGCCGGGCGGGTACGCCAATAATTGCTTCGGTGTTGGCGATAACGTTGTCTAAAATGTCACCATCCCAACCAAAACTCACTTCAATCTGGCGTGCCAGTGCGCGATGGCGGGAGCAGGCGCGCGCCCAGAGCTCTGGCGTGACGTGGAAAATCGCATTTTTTTTGCGGGTGTTCTCGATGTGTAGACGTAGTTTAGGTTTGGCCATGACGAGGTTTTTTATGGTAATGAGCGGAGTGATAGGATTTTTATATAACTATTTGATTTGTTTGGACTTTTGAAAAGGCTCTGTTACAAAGGTGGTATCAGGTGGGTCGATTTTAACTGCGCCCATGGCTTTACGAATCGCATGCATACGCTTGAGGGAGGCGACATCAGCGGCTTCAAAGCTCGCCATATAAGCGCTATTCCATTGTCCGGCATAGGCCTTCGCATCTTCAGCGCTCATATTCGCAGTTTTTTGGAGGATTTCTGCAACCTTATCTTTGTTCTTGGCGCCGTATTCCAGGGCTTTGCGGGTGGCGGCAATGAATTTAGCAACGGCTTCGGGTTGTTTGCTTAGATAGTCTTGATGTACGATCGTGACCGCGAGAATGGGGAGCGCACTATTTTTAGTGAGTTTTTTCCATTCATCGACGACATTAGCGATGGTGGAAAACTTTACTTCATCACTCATTTGCGCAAGAGTGACTGAGCGAATCGAGGCAGCGTCAACTTCTTTTTGTGCAATAAATTGCCATAAACGACCTTCGTTGCCGGGCACTACGCTGTAGTCGCTGGCTTTGAGGCCATAGGTGCCTTCGAGCACTGCGCCTAAGATTGCATGTGTGGCGCTACCCGGTGGCGACATGCCAATTTTTTTGCCCTTGAGATCGGCTAAGGATTTGATGGGTGAGCCAGCTGGTACCACAATTTGCGCTTCGGCGATTTGGGTGGCGAGAACAATTTTGACTGGCACCCCTTCAGCGGCGATACTCATTGCAGCGGTGGAGGGGGCGGCGAAAGCGAGATCAATGGCTTGGGGCACAATGGCACGTAACGGGGCGTTGACGTCGGCAAACTTGACCCATTCGATCTCCAGACCTTCTTTTTCAGCAAATTTGAGCTGCTCCATGACTGCGCCAAAGCCCAGACTAAAGCCGCTGGTCCAGTAGCCGACTTTGATTTTTTCTGCGTGTAACGAATTGCTCAAAAGCAGTGGGGTAATCAGTAATGCGCCGCGAACAAGGTGAGTGGCGAATCGAGAGAGCTGGGAGAGTGATAGCATGTGTGCAAGGTCCTTTATAAAAAATCAATTAAATCAATTAAATTAACCAAATTAACCAAATTAACCAAATTAACTAAATTAACTAAATTAATTCAACTCACTCAATCAATAAGTTCATGAATTTATTAAATTAAACTTTTAAGTTCTTTAATGTATTGGCTGCTAGTTGTCGAGGTGGCATCACGGGGACGCTCTAGGGGAATAGCTAGGGTGCTGCGAATTCGTCCGGGGCGAGGAGCGAGCACAGTGACTTGGTCGGCGAGCACAACTGCTTCTTCAACGTCATGGGTGACAAAGACAATGGTCATTTGTTTGAGTTGCTGGATGCGTAGTAACTCTTCGTGCATTTGGGCGCGAGTGAGCGCGTCTAGGCGTGAGAAGGGTTCATCCATCAATAAGATGCTGGGGTTTTGCACCAGACTACGCGCTAGCGCGACGCGGCTGCGCATGCCGCCAGAGAGTTGATAGGGGAACGCATCTGCAAAGCCAGCTAAGCCAACTAGGGCCAAGGCCTCGCATGCTTGTTCTTGGCGAGATTGCCGCGATAGTGAGCCAGCTTCTAGGCTGAACTCGACATTGTGCTGAGCGGTGCGCCACGGCAATAGTCGATCTTCTTGAAACATGTAGCTCACATGTGGCGAAGGGCCGCTGTGGTCGTTGTAAATACCGTTGATTGCAATACGACCTTGGTTAGGCGTCATTAGGCCTGAAATAATATTGAGCAGGGTCGATTTGCCGCAGCCAGAACTACCCAGTATCGCTGCGATACTGTGGACGGGAATTTCTAGGTTGATTTGATCGAGTACTTGCAGTGGCGTGCCCTCAGCTGTAGCAAACCAGTGTGATAAGTCGCACACACTGATAGCAGAAGCTGGTGTGGTACTAGTTGGGTGTGATAGCGTGGATTCGATAGTGTTCACAGCTTAGGCTTTGGTTGGTGGTTTAGCGGCAAATTCAGAGTCGCGTAGGCAGAGACGACCACGCGGGTCTTGCCACAAAATGTTGTTCTCGTGTAACTGACCGAGGGCGCGCGCAATGGTTTGAAAGTCATGATCGGCGAAGCGTTCTGCAATTTCAGAATAATACTTAGGTGTTAAGGAAATAATTGCGGTGATTGCCGCAGCGATGGTGTTCACGGTATCGGCATTGGCAGTAGTATTGGGTTGGGGATCAGCCTTGCCGTTGTAGTAGTCATCAATTTTGGCACGATCGGTGTAGGCATACGAAATGCGCTCAAAGCGCTCGCGTGGGATCCCTTCACCAATGGTGGCATCAATTCCGACCTTCGCCCCTGTGGGCACTACGCCATGGGGCGTGACGGAAAGACTTGGATCTAGTGGCTTTGCACGAGCGCCGGGGATGATCATGACATCGCGATCACCTTGCACTCGAGTGGCAATTGCCCATTCGACATCGGTGGCATTGAATACATCAATGTCGTCGTCAACAATCACTACATGCTTGAGGTCCATCACAGAGAGCGCGGCGAGGAGCGCGTTTTTACCCTCCCCAGCTTGCTTTTTAATGGCGACAATTGCGTGCCAGAAGCCACAGCCGCCGAGTGTGACATTGATGTCTTTGATTTGAATGCCAGCGGTCTGCAAAGCGCGCCGAATAGCGGTATAGCGTGTGGGTGCCATCAGCCACGTGTTCTCCCACGGCATGTGCAAGGCGTAATACAAGGCGTCGCGACGCATAGTAATAGCATTGATACGCACTACTGGATTCCAGTGCAGGCCACCCATTAAACGGGTGAATTCACCAAAGCGACCTTCGGGCTGGGTCCAACCCACTGGCAGAATCTCGCCTTCGAGTACGATTTCAGAGTCGGCAATACAGGGTAAGTCAATCGTTTCGCATTGCGAGAGTTCAATCGCAGAGCCGCGAATGCCACCAGCAATTGCCATCTCATCAGTACCCAGCGGCGCCCGAAAACCAGAGCCTAGATTCTCAAACGGATGATTGCCGATGGAGATGGATATTGGGCAGGGGCGACCGGCCTCGTAAGCGCGTTGAGCGAATAAGCGCATGTTGTTCGGGGTAACAATATCAATACCGGTGAGATTTTTTTCTTTTACCATGAAGCGGTAGATGCCTGAGTTAAGACCAAACTCGGGGTCACGCGCGATCGTGATGCCTGCAGTAATCATGGGGCCACCATCGTAAATCGAAAACATGGGAATCGGTAGATTAAATAGATCTACATCGCTACCCATTTGTATGACTTGTTTATGTGGCGCGTTTTTAACATAACGAGGCGCAATGGGGTGATCAATGCCGTGCTGTAGACGAGCTTCGATTTCAGGATAGGTGGTGCAACCCATGCCCATAATGGCGCGCTTTTGGGAGCGGATGATCCCAGACACGACGGGCATCTGATAGCCAATGACGTGATGAAACATGATGGCTTTATCGGCTTGGTCAACCAAAGTTGCGATATGCCTGGAGTCAACTGGTTGATGCATATCAATTAATTCGCCAGATTGGCGTAGTCGCTCTAGAAAACCACGAAAAGTTTCATCGGCATAAGGGGGCTTAGTCATGTCGGGCTCCAGCAAATAGATCGGAAAAGTGTAGTCAGTAGTTTAGATGGTTTAGATAGTTTAGGGGGTCGGTCCGGTAATGCCTTCCCAGCGTTTGATCGTCTCATGGGGCACATCAAATAAGTCTAATACTCGACCGACTGTGTGGTTTACAAGATCATCAATCGTTTTACCACCGCTATAAAAAGCGGGCACTGGCGGGAAAATGATGCCACCCATTAAAGTGACGGATTCCATGTTGCGAATGTGGGCTAGGTTCAATGGTGCTTCGCGGGTTAAGAGGACTAAGCGGCGCCGCTCTTTTAAGATGACATCGGCTGCTCGCGTAATGAGATTGTCAGATAAGGCATGAGCAACGCCGCCTAAGGTTTTCATGGAGCAGGGGGCCACCACCATACCGGCAGTAATAAAGGAGCCGCTGGCTATGGTGGCACCGATGTCGCGTACATTGTGCGTGACATCAGCCAACTGATGGAGAGCTTTGCGATCCATACCATACTCTTGCCAGGCGTTGAGCACGCCAGCTTCAGACACAACCAGATGAGATTCCCAATCCCCAAGCGCTTTGAGGCGTTCGAGGATGCGAATGCCGTAGATAGAACCTGAGGCGCCAGTCATGGCGACAATCAGGCGTCGCTTTTTAGGTTGTGGTGTAGGTTCAGTCATAATGACGCTCATGAGTGGTTAAAGAGTAGTCTTTGATTTCAATCGGCTGCTGGTTCTACTGCTTCATGTTCTACTGCTTAAGGGGCTACGGATTAATGCGTTACTATTTAATGCGTTACTGCTTAATGCGTTACTGCTTAATGCTCTGCTTCCTTCTGCCAGCGAAACAAATAATTCTCTAGTGGTCGCAGTATACCCATTTCAAGCACGGCCATCATGAGCACTAAAGTAATGGTCCAAGCAAATACTTGATCGGTTTGAATTAGATCTGCAGCTTGACGCAAGCGGTAACCAACCCCACTGGATGAGCCCAAAGTCTCGGCAACCAATGAAACTCGCCAGCCAAAACCAAAAGCCAGTCTGGCGCCTGAGAAAAAATAGGGCATGATGCTTGGTAAATACACCTTCAGCATGATTTTCCAATGTGGCATACGTAACACTCGAGCCAATTCAATAAAGTCGGCATTGACGCCGCGCGTGCCTTGCCAGACATTGGTAATGATTAAAGGCATCGCAGTCATGAACACAACAAATACGGTTGTGGCGTTAGAGATGCCAAACCAAATGATGGCAAATGTGGCCCATATTGCTGAGGACACAGTATTGAGCACAGGAATCACCGGTTCAAAAAACTCACCTAAGGCTTGGTTAGCGCCGAGTATGATACCCAAGGGTAGGCCAATTGCTGTTGCAAATATAAAACCAATGCTGACTCGACCTAAGGTAATGCTCAAGTCTTGCCACAGGCTGCCGTTCTCCCAAATCAGGCCAAAGGCGGTCGCTACGCGCGCAGGTCCAGGCAAGATGTAATGCGGTACACGCAGTGTAGCTAACCACCAAATTCCAATTAGCAAGGCGACCAAGCCCAGCCGTTGCCAGAGGAGAGGGATAGTGCGTGTTTGTGACTGGCCTGGCTTTGATTGTGCTGACATATGGAGTCTTAGGCTGATTTAGGTGGTGCAGTAAAGTAAGTGCCGCGACCGCTGGCCACTAATGCACCTTCGTGATCGTAGATATAGGCTTCAGCGGTGGAGTATTGACTACCGCTGCGCACGATACGTGCTTTGGCGGTGAGATCTCCAGGCATTGCCGCTTTATGGTAATCGACGCGAATATCAATCGTAGGCACAGGGCGACCAAGCTTAGCTGCAATGGCATAGTCAGCTGCAACATCCACGATGGCAGCAAGTATGCCGCCATGGGTATAGCGACGCTCAGGATTGACTACCCATTCTTCTCGCCAAGCGGCTTTGAGTTCGATGCCATTATCATCAGCACTTAAAAAAGTAAAATTTAACCACTGATTAAATGGTCCACGGCAAATCATGGTTTGTAATTGTTCTAGACTGGGTTTGGTGTCGGCCATTATAGGTCTCCGTAATTACTAGTGTTGGCTATGGGTTGAAAAGATTAAATTAAATAGTTAAGTTAAAAAGTTAAAAAGTTAAAAAGTTAAATTAAGATAAATTCACTTTAATTAAATTAAATTAAATAAGGTTTTCTGTGGTTCTCAGCGTTGAAGATGTCAGGTCAGCGTAGTGCTTATTGATGGGTGAGTTAGGTGAGATAAGTAGGCTAGGTTGGTCGGTTGAATTGTTTTGAGTGATTTAGGTTGAGTGTATTAGGTTGGGTGAATTAGATTGGGCGAATTAGATTTGGGTGAGTCTGGTTTTTTGCAGCAATTGTTCGCAATTGTTCTCGATCAATTTTATTAGTGCCCGCTAGGGGTAATTGTTCGAGAAAGAACACTTGGCGCGGGTGTTGGTAGGCTGGACCATGCGCTAAGGTAAATTGTTTGATCTCTTCACTTGTGGTTGTTTGCCCTGTGCGTAAGACGATAAATGCGTAAGGAACTTGGCCCTTGAGCTCGTGTGTAAAGGGGATTACGCAGGCCTGATGCACTGCGGGGTGTTGTTCAATTAACTGTTCTACCTCGATAGGAAAAATATTCTCGCCGCCACATACAAACATATCGTCGGTGCGGCCAACAAAGTAATAAAACCCTTGATCGTCGCGGCGACAAATGTCTCCGGTGTGATACCAGCCATTGCATAGCCGTTTGGCAGTTTCTGCAGGTAGCCGGTGATAGCCCATTAATAACCCAGGATTGCGGAGAATTAACTCGCCCTCGTTGTGATTGGGGCCATTGATTAATTGCGCTTCAGTGCCTTCATAGGGAACGCCAATGGAGCCGAGTGGGCGCTCTTTGCCCTCTGGATGCGGCCCTAATGGCACCGGTCCTCCTTCAGTCACGCCATAGACCACTAAGGGTTTGGCATTGATAAAATATTTACGGATGTCGTTGAGTAATTGCATGGATGATGGTGCGGAGCCCATCATCACCGTTCGCACAGAGGATAGATCAGTGTCGGCTAATTGTGCAGTGCGTGCTAGAGCCATTGCAATCATTGTGGGCACGCCAGAAATTACAGTGCAGCGATATTTTGCGATAGCTGCAATATAGCCTTCAGCGTTGAACTGTGGCATCAGAATGAGTGTGGCTTGCGCTGTGAGGCCTTGCTTGATGGCATTGAGCGCATTCTTATGATAGAGCGGTGCTGCTACTAGAATGACATCATCAGCTGTGGTGCCGCGCGTATGGGCAAGAATAAGTCGACTCCAATTCTGGCCGTAATGCGTGAGTAACACCCCTTTAGGTTTGCCGGTTGATCCTGATGTATAGGGTTGTATGGCGACGGTATCGGGCTTGGGTTCGGTTGCAGTATAAGGGCCGGGATCCAAAAATTCAGTAAAGGCATTTGCTTGATCAAAGTGCAATGTTTGGATGTCAGGCGGCAATAGAGATTGATAAGTAGACTCTGCAAACACCCAGCTTGCCCCAGAGTCGCGAACAATATGCTGAACAGTTGTTGCTGGTAATTTAATATTGATGGGGACAGGGATGATTCCCGCGCGCATGGCACCCAGAAGTGTGATGACATATTCAGCACGATTTACTGACAAAATGCCCAGGCGATCCCCTGCGCGTAATCCGAGTCTCTCAAGCCCCCGCGCTGCGGCATTAGCCGCAGAGTCGAGTTCGCAAAATTGATACGATATTGGCGAATGCGGATGGCGCAGATCAATGAGTGCAGTGTGCGTGCTGTGCGCATGCGCACTGAACGGTAAACCTAGGTTACCAGGAATACCGTGTGGTGGTGGGCATGCAATAGTCTTCACGAGATCTGACAATCGGCGAACGTTATCGGTTAAATAGCGCTTGTTAAATTTGTGCGTATAAATGTATATATATATTTATATACGTGTATATATGTATTTATATGTATTTAGTTATAGCCTACGGAGTGATAATCACTTTGCCAAATACTTCGCGATTTTCAATCAGTTTTAAGCCTTCGGCAGCGCGCTCTAATGGCAGCGCAACGTCGATCACCGGTTTGAGTTTGCCGATCTGGATCAAATCCATGAGTGCGCTTAAATTGTCATCGTAGAAACTATTGGAACCGATGATTTGTATCTCGAAACTCCATACGTAGCGTAGATCTTCTTTCGGGTCGTAGCCTGCAGTTGCACCACACACGAGAATCTTACCGCCACGTTTTACACATTTGAGGGAGGGGGCCCAAGTATCGCCACCTGTAAAGTTAATCACAACATCAACACCGCCCTCGTAGTTACGACGTTGTGGTTTACCAAATTTTTCAACTGCCCATTTCGAGAAGTCAGTTTCTTTGTAATTAATCACATGGTCTGCACCCATGTCAGACAGGCGCTGAATTTTATCGGCACTTGAAGCGCAGGCAATCACTTCAGCGCCCAGCATTTTTGCCAGTAATACACATCCGGTACCAACACCGCCGCTAGCGCCGAGCACTAACACTTTGTCGCCTTTTTTGATGGTGTTATGAGTGATCATCATGCGGTGTGCGGTGCCGTAGGCCACCGGTAGTGATGCGGCATCGGCATAGCTCACTTGATCTGGCATGCGGATTAATTGTTCCGCTGCAACTAAGCAGCGCTCTGCTAAGCCGCCGTGCATCATTTCGCCCATCAAGCCTTTTTTCTTATTTAGTGGGTTAACAAGTACGCGATCGCCAACTTTCCAACCACTCACGCCGTTGCCGACTTCAATAATTTCACCAGCCAGATCGAGCCCAATAATCATTGGGAACGGCACTTTAATGCCGGGCATACCGCGCACTGTGAAAACGTCATGGTAATTAAACGACGTGGCGTGTACTCGAATGATTACGTGGTCATCACAAATCACAGGATCTGGAAAATCGGTGACGTATTCTAAGGTGTCGAGTGTGCCATGTTGGCGTAGTACCACTGCTTTCATATAATGCTCCGTTAGAAGGGTAAAAGTTAAATCGGTAGTTTTTAAAGTGGAAGTTGGGAATTATTGAGCGACTTTAATCTGTGCTCTAGTGGCAATATCTTTAAATTTAGCAACATCATTACGAACGAACTCGGTAAATTCATGTGGGCTAAGAATTTTAGTATCGACACCGAGCTCATTTAAACGCGCATTAACTGTAGGGTTATTCAAGATTTGGGTCAGTGACGAGGAGAGTTGATTCAAAATAACAGGGTTTAGGTGTTTTGGTGCAGATAAACCGTACCAAGTATACGTGATAAATCCATTTAAGCCTTCTTCGACGAAGGTTGGGGCGTCAGGAAACTGCCGTGCACGGTGCTCGCCAGTGACAGCCAGTAAGCGCAAATTATTGGCGCGAATCTGCGGTCCGGCTTCGGGTGAGTTTTGAAACATGGCTTGTACTCGATTAGCCATTAAATCAAGAGAGGCTGGTGCAGTGCCTTTATAGGGTACGTGGTTTAATTCGATGCCGGCTTTAAATTTAAATAGTTCTGATGAAAAATGTCCAATAGAGCCAATGCCGGCACTGCCGAAATTAATTTTTCCAGGGTTCCTCTTTGCCTCAGCGATGAAGGACTTGAGTCCTGTAGCATTTGATTGTTTGTTCACCACAAAGAATTGTGGCATGACTGCAACTAGTCCGATGTGCGTATAGTCTTTCTCGGGTGAGTAAGATAGTTTGGGATGAAGGCTGGGAGCTACGCCTTGTGAAGCAGCGTTGGATAGCAGCAGCGTGTAGCCATCGGGCGCCGCGCGGGCAGCAATTTCAGAAGCGAGAACGCCGCCAGCGCCGCCGCGGTTATCCACAATTACCATTTGACCCAGTAATTCACCGAATTGATTAGCCATTAAACGCCCGAGAAGATCAGCTGTGCCGCCAGCAGGGAAGGTGACAATGAGTCGCAATGGTTTGTTTGGATATTTAATGGGTGCTGCATGGCTAGTGATGTTCAAGCAGGACATGATGCTGAGTATGCCTAGCAGAATCGATTGCAGTAGTGTTTGATGGAACGAAGCGATATTCATGATAATTTCTAATCCATGCTGTGTATGAAGGGATGTATTAAGCCGGTGTATTATTCAGTAGGTCTATTAAGTCGGTCTATAAGGCAGTGTGTTAGAAAGTTGTTTAAAGTTGTTTAAAGTAGTTTAAGATGGTTTGAAGCAGTGTTTAAGTCGGATTTAAATGGATTTGTGTAATTAGTAGGGTGATACGCAGCTTGAAATGAGGTTCTCTAACTCTTTCAGGTATTCTGGATTTTGCGAGTCACATCAACTTTACCCAGGTGCTTTATATCGGTGGTTATAGATTGGCAGGATGATTATTCTAGCCGATCTTTCGTGAGTATCATCAGTAATTATATGATTTTGACGGATTTGACTCCATTCATTGGTCTAGATATCAACGCTGCTGTGATAGGGTCACAGGCTTGGTCAGTGGCATGCTGTGCATTTTGATGGCTTGACTGAGTGGGGCAGTTGATACATTAGGCTATTTCGTCGCGCCGACCCGTGCTTAGACCGCATCGTGAAAATGCATATTGCTTATCGCGCGCTCTGTGATGACAATGACCGCCTTTGATCAAGCTTTTTTTCACATAGAGCATCACATTGAATACAGCTAGAGTTTTGCCAAGTGCTTGGATTGTAGTGGCCGTGGCCACTTATGCGCAGATGATGATTGCGATGTCGAATATTTTATTGCCGATCATTGCGCCTAAGCTAGCTGAGTCGCTTGGCGTCAGTCCGGTCCTCATTGGCTATCAAGTCAGTTTGACTTTTGGCGTGGCTACTTTGGCGACCTTGTTAGCTGGAAATGCGGTATTGCGCTATGGTGCGGCAAGAACGACTCAGTTTTCACTGTTGTGCTGTGGTATTGGTATGGCTTTGTTTGGTGTGCCTAGCTTGTGGGCGATTGCAGTCGGTTCGTCTTTTATCGGGGTTGGTATGGGCGTAATTAACTCTGCTGCCGCACATTTGTTAGTCGCCTATACCACACCCGAACGTCGTAATATTATGTTTTCAATTAAACAAACTGGTGTGCCTGTTGGTGGAGTGCTCACTGGCCTGACCGCTCCTACGATTGCTGTGCGCTATGGTTTTGGCTGGTCTTTGGTGATGGTGATTGCCTTAATTTTGATATTAATGGTATTTATCCAACGCTATCGTGAGTTGTGGGATCAGGACAGGGGTACGGAAAAAGCCGCTAAAACTGCGCCGTTTGGAGGTGTGCCTATGGTGTGGCAACAACCCGATTTGCGCTGGGTTTCTATGGTGGCAATGATTTTCTCGGGTATTCAGCGTTGTGTGCTGAGCTTTACTGTGGTTTATCTTGTTGCTGAGGGAGGCTTTAGTTTGGTTCAGGGGGGAGTGATGTTATCTGTTGTGCAAGTAGGGGGCTCTTTGTCGCGGATTAGTTGGGGTTGGCTTGCCGATCGTTTGCAAAGCAGTTTGTTGGTGTTGTTCATCATTTGTTTGATTACTATTGTCTCGACTTTAGGCTTAGTCTTTTTTGCCAATACTTGGCATCCCTTGGTGGTGTATGTTTTGTTTTTTATTTTGGGTGCGAGTACGGTGGGTTGGAATGGTGTATTTCATGCGGAAGCTGCGCGCCTGAGTCCGCCTGGTATGGCGAGTGTAGTAGCAGCTGGTACTACGTTTTTTGTGTTCGGTGGTGTGCTAATTGGACCTGCAGCATTTTCGATGGCCTATGGCGTTATCGGCAGTTATAGTCAGACCTTTCAATTAGTCACATTATCTGCAGTGATTTCATTGGGTTTTTTAATTTTAGCGCAACGCGCATCTAGAGTAAGGCAATAAGTGTCCGTGAAGGATAGCGAATCAAACGGCATGTTGCCGCAAGTCTCTATTGTATTAGTGGTGCTGGTGAGCACCGCAACTCAAGTCGCCTCGGCGATGGGCATTGCCATTTTTCCAGTCATTGCACCGCAACTTGCCCTGATGCTCGGGGTGGATGCATCTTACGTGGGTTATCAAATCTCTATGGTATTTGGTGCCGCCATGCTTGCTTCGTGTGTTGTCGGGCCTGTGGTGTTGCGGTGGGGTGCTTGTCGGGCGATGCAATGGTCGATGTGGTTGGCAGCTACTGGTTTGTTGGCGGCGTTAAGCGGGCAACTGTGGTTGATGCCTATAGCTGCAATGGGTATCGGTGCGAGTAATGCCTTGGCTGCCGGCGGTGCATCGCATTTATTGTTCCGCTTTAGTCAAGCGCGAAATCGTAATTTAATTTATTCCATCAAACAAACCGGTGTGCCGCTGGGCTGGGCAACGGCTGCTTTGTTCGCACCAATTTTAACGGTGCAATATGGATGGCGTATGCCTATGTTGATAGTATTTTGTTATGCCATTTTTGGAGGGGCGTTATTAGGTCGTTGGTGTACGATTTGGGATGATGATCGAAATCCGCAAGCGGCGCAAAAAACGAATCTGCTCTCGGGAATTGTGTTGCTATGGCATTACCCGATCTTGCGCTATCTGGGTATTGCATCCTTATTTTTTTCATTTGCACAGTCTTGTTTAGGCACATTTACCGTTAACTTATTAGTGCAAGAGGCTGATTACTCCTTGGTTGCGGCGGGCTTGATGTTGTCGGTGATACAAATCTCTGGCGTCTCGGGGCGTGTGATTTGGGGTCTGATTGCGGATCGGCTAGGTAGTGCGATGGGTTTATTGGTTGTTGGTAGTGTATTGATGGCAGTCGGATGTTTAGTGAGCTTCAGTTTGTCTGGTCATTGGCCGCAGCCACTACTGGTTATTTTTTATATGCTGTTTGGGATGGTGGCTTATGGTTGGAATGGTATTTTGCATGCGCAGATTGCGCGTTACAGTCCGACTGGTATGGTGAGTGTTGCTACCGGCGGAATGATGGCTTGGGTCTTTGGTGGAATTTTAATTGGTCCGGCATTGTTTGCGTTTTCGTATCGATGGCTAGGACGCTATACATGGACTTATGGTTTATTGGCCATCATCGCGCTCACTGGTGCGTTGTTTGCTGGGATGGCGTTTTATCAAGAGCGTAAACTTCATCAAGTTGCAGTATCTTGACTAGTGCGCTGATTTCTATGGATCGTCGAGTTATTGCTGTTGTTGCAGCGACTACTGCTGCGCAGGTTGCAGGCGCCATGGGGTCTGCAGTATTTCCGGTGATTGCCCCTAAGCTAGCGCAGTCCTTGTCGATTGATCCGTCTTGGATTGGTTTTCAAATGAGCTTGATATATGGATCAGCCATGGTAGGTTCTGTGTTATTTGCTAATTTAGTGCCGCGTTATGGTGGATGTCGAACGACACAGATTGGTTTGAGTTTTTGTGTTTTAGGATTGTTGCTGGGTATGCAGGGTAGTGTAGCAGCCTTGGTGCTGACTTCGGTTTTCATTGGTATTGGTATGAGTATTAATTTGCCGGCTGCAGGGCATTTGTTGTTTCGATTTAGTCCGCCTGAGCGCCGCAACTTTATTTTTTCCTTTAAACAAACCGGTGTACCTTTTGCTTGGGCCTTGATGGCTGTGATTGCTCCCAGTATTACTTTGCAATGGGGGTGGCGCTGGGCTTTAGGTTTGGTATTGCTCTCAGCTGTTGTCACGGTAATTGCGATGCAGTCTGCGCGAGAGCAATGGGATGATGATCGTTTGCATCACACAAGTCCACGCGGCAATTTATTTGAGGGCTTGGGTTTGGTGTGGCGTATTCCCAGTTTGCGATGGTTAGGTATTGCTTCTTTTTTCTTGGCTTTTATACAGCTGTGTGTGGGAACGTTTACAGTGATTATGTTGGTTACTGAAGGCGATTACAGTTTGGTCCAAGCTGGACTAATGCTGTCGGTTGCGCAAATGGCCGGGGTATTTGGACGTTTGTTTTGGGGGTGGTTAGCAGATCGGGTTGGTGATTGTGCGCAAGTGTTGCAGTGGTTGACTTCAGTGATGTTGGTATGTTGTGTGGTGATTGGCTTTTTGCGGCCAGGTTGGCCAGTATGGTTGTTAGCGATATTGTTTTCTGTGATAGGTGCTACTGCCGTGGGTTGGAATGGTTTGTATACCGCGGAAGTTGCTAAGCGGAGTCCGTCCGGTAAGATTAGTATTGCCACTGGTGGGGCAATGGTGTGGAATTTTGCGGGCATACTTGCTGGCCCAACAACATTTACCTTGGTCTATGCGTTAACGGGTAGTTATGCCCATACCTTTGGTTGTTTAAGCGTTGTGGTGTTAGCAATTTTTGTTGCCTTATCGGCAAGCAAGCGACATGCCGAGACGACAATAAGGACGCACGCGGTGGATCATCATGGTTGAATTGAGCGCCCCTGAGTTGTTATGGGTAGCGAGTGTTTTTTTATTCGCGTTTATTATTCGCGGCATGTCGGGTTTTGGTGCGGGGATGATTGCAGTGCCATTACTCGCTTTGGTAATACCGGTGCAACGTGCAGTCCCTTTATGTAGCTTATTAGTATTTGTATTGTTTGTGATGTTAGTGATTCGCGATTGGCGTGAAGTGGTTTGGAATGAGTTGCGTTTGTTGGTGCCACCGACAATTGTGGGCGCCTTATTTGGGTTATGGTTGTTTTCGGTCCTAGATAATCGAATACTCGTGATGATGTTGGGAACGTTTTTGGTGGCCTATGCAGTTTATATGTTGGTGGTGAATTTGTTGCGTATGGCCCAGCTGCATTGCTCCCAGCGCTGGGCGATTCCTGTGGGATTTTTAGGTAGTTTTTTTGATACTTTGTTTGGTGGTGGTGGCGGCACTCTGGTGGTGATTTACATTAATGCCAGAGGGGTCAGTCGTACCGGTTTTCGTGCAACCTTGGCTGCGCTATGGTTTACCGAGATGATTGCGCGAATCGGTGGCTATGCTTGGTCCGGTTATTATGATCGTCAAACACTAACAATGTTTGTCGTGTTGTTGCCGCTGATGGCAGTTGGCACGTTGATCGGTGAGCGACTGGGTAATCGCGTGAGTGCAGAAATTTTTAATAGGTTACTAGCGTTAATGCTACTGGCGAGCGGGGTGAGTTTGCTCTGTAAGTGAAGCTGGGTCTATCGCATAAATAGAATCACTGGAAATACGGCTATTGCAAGCGCTAATACTAACCACTCTAGACGATGCCGTTTAAGCCAACCAGTAAAATGTAAAATAATCACAGTGATCGCTATAACATAGAATGCGTAGAAGATCATGAGTCTATCCTTAGCAAGGGCTGGTGGGCCAAATGTTGCGAGGGGGTGTCTTTACATCTTGTTGTTTTATCATAACAATGCTTTGGATTGCGAATAATATATTAAAGTCTTGATAAAAATAAACCAAAATCTTTCAAAAACATTGCAACCGCTTTTGGTTTGAACGTGTTTTATACCTTCTGGTTTACGTTTCGTCTGCTTGTAGCTCGTCACGATAACGTTTGAAGTTCTTGACGTAATGATCAGCAGTGCTGTTGATACGTTCAATTTGCTCGGGCGTGAGCTGCCGAACCACCTTGCCAGGTGATCCCATAACCAATGAGCCATCGGGAATCACTTTGCCCTCGGCGATAAGAGCGCCGGCGCCGATCAAGCAGTTTTTCCCAATTTTGGCGCCATTTAAGATCACTGCTTGTATGCCGATTAAGCTGCCTTCGCCTATGGTGCATCCATGTAACATGGCCATGTGGCCGACGCTAACATTTTTTTCGAGCACTAACGGAAAACCAGCGTCTGCATGCAGCACAGCACCATCTTGAATTTGCGAGTTCTCTCCGATCGTCAGTGTGGTGATGTCGCCACGTAACACGCAGTTCCACCAAATGCTGACATTATTCTCTAAGGTTACACTGCCGATGACCGTGGCATTAGGGGCAATCCAGTAATCGCCTTTGCAGACGACGCGTCGTTCACCGAGTGAATATTTCATAATTGAGATCTATGTTCCGGGTATTGTGATTGATTAAAAACCGACTGCTTGACCGTCGGTGCGGCGCTCAGAGGCTGCAAAGTAGCCATGCGACATTTTGTAGATGAGTTGGGCCCGGCCAAAGTCGGTAGACCAGCGGTCAGCGATTGGCATATCGTGACCGCGGGCGCGTAATTCGCTGACGGTAGCGGGGTCAACACCTTGTTCAATGCCCACCTTGAGGCCACTATCGATGCGCCAACGGGGGGCATCTGCGGCAGCTTGTGGGTTTTGTTGGTAATCGACCATGCGTGAGAGCACCTGCATGTGTCCTTGCGCTTGCATCGAGCCGCCCATCACGCCAAAACTCATTAATGGTTGGTCTTTGTGAGTGACAAAGCCTGGAATAATGGTGTGGAACGGACGTTTGCGCGGTGCCACGATGTTGGCATGGCCGGGTTTTAGACTAAACCCAAAGCCGCGATTTTGGAGGCTAATGCCGGTACCTGGAACCACAACCCCAGAGCCGAAGCCGGCAAAATTGGATTGAATATACGAGACCATCATGCCGGAGGCATCAGCTGCCGTTAAATACACAGTGCCACCGCGGCTGGGGTCGCCGTGGGTAGGTGCTAGAGCGCGTTTCATGTTAATGAGTTTGGCACGCTCTTTGAGATAGGCTTTGTCTAGCATTTGTGCAGGAGTCACGCGCATGGATGCGGGGTCAGCGACATACTCGTTGATGTCGGCAAAGGCTAATTTCATCGCCTCAATTTGCAGGTGCATGCTATCGGGTGAGTCAACCGGTAATGCTTTGAGATCAAAGTTCTCGAGAATACCTAAAGCGATCAGTGCAGCAATACCTTGGCCATTGGGAGGTATTTCATGCAGGGTGTAGCCACGGTAGTCGAGGCCTATGGGCTCTACCCAATCGAGGGTGTGCGAGGCGAGATCATCTAAGGTCATAGCCCCGCCATGTTGCTTAGACCAGTTGACGATTTTTTCTGCGAGCTCTCCCCGATAGAAGGCCTCACCTTTGGTCTCTGCAATGCGTTTTAAGGTGTAGGCTTGGTCAGGGTTGGTAAAGAATTCGCCTGCGTGAGGTGCTCTGCCTTTAGGCATAAAGGTCTGGGCAAAGCCAGGTTGGTCTTTTAATTCAGGTACTTGGTTAGCCCATAGTCGGGAAATGGTTGGGCTGACCATAAAGCCATTGCTGGCGTAGTCAATAGCGGGTTCGAACAAGTCTGCAAATGGGAGTTTGCCAAACTGACTGGACATCTCGACCCATGCAGAAACACAGCCAGGTACGGTGACTGCATCGCAACCCCGTTGCGGCATTGCGCTCAATCCCTTGAAGCGCTCAGGCGTCCAGGCTGCTGGTGAGCGTCCCGAGGCGTTTAGACCGTGGAGTTTTTTACCATCCCAGAGAATACAAAATGCATCGCTGCCAATGCCGTTACTGGTGGGCTCTAGAACGGTTAAGGCAATGGCGGTGGCGAGGGTTGCGTCAACAGCGTTGCCACCTTTTAACAACATTCTCAGACCGGCTTGGGCGGCTAGCGGTTGTGAAGTAGCCACTGCATTACGCGCCAAAACGGGCATGCGCTGGGAGGTGTAGGGAAAGTCAAAATGTAATTCGGTCATTTGGGGTCCAGTCGTTAGTGGCTTGAATGTGCTGAGTTTTATTGAGAAGTTTTTATTTATCAGGTAGTTAAATATTTTTTGTGCAGTCCAATGGTGCGGTGCTAATTAGTAAATTGAAGGCCTTGAGCCAGTTGTAGTGCATGTTATAGCGCATGCCGTCATCAAATGCCTAGTCAGATGGAGGAATGGGTATTTTAACTCACACAATTGCTCAGTGAGTCGACGCCTAAAATTTGTGTGATTTGTGTGATTTTTTTGATGTAGGTATGACATGGGTGTGCCTTATAGGACTGAATAAATTGCGGAGTTTTAGACCGCTAGTCACTAGGCGGTGTACACTGCGCGCTCAACAACTAACGCAGTGACTGTTGTGTGTGGTAGAGAAAACGAACCTGTATGAACTTGTAACCCAATTTAGTGGATAATTATATGATTAAAATCAAATACTTAAAATACTTCCCCCGAGTAATTACTGGCCTGATGTGTGGCACTTTACTGGGTGCCAGTGGATTGTTTGCGCAAGATGTTACGAATTATCCGAATCGACCTATTCGCTACATTGTGGGTTATACCCCGGGCGGCACGGCTGATATGTTAGCGCGTGCGGTTGGGCAGAAGATGGCTGTGGCTTGGGGGCAACAAGTGATGGTGGAAAACCGTCCGGGTGCTGGTACTAATATTGGAACTGAATTGGGGGCGCGAGCAGCACCCGACGGCTACACCTTGTTTATGCCTACGGTCGCTAATGTCATTAATCCAACGCTCTACCCAAAATTAGGTTATGACATGCTAAAAGATTTTGCCTACGTCACTAATTTTGCCAATGTGCCAGGTCTAGTAGTGGTTCATCCTTCGCTACCCGCGAAGAACATTAAAGAGCTGATTGCGATTGCTAAGGCGCGCCCTGATGCTCTACGTCATGGTTCGACGGGTGTGGGTAGTCCGCATCACTTGGCTGGAGAGATATTTAAGACCATGGCTGGGGTGAAAATGATTCATATCCCGTATAAAGGCGCCACTCCGGCTATCGCCGATATTATGGCCGGCAATATTGAAATCTATTTTGGTGCGATGGTCACTACATTACCACCGGCTCGTAGTGGACGGTTGCGCGCCATTGCTGTGACTAGCCTCAAGCGAGTGGCTGCCGCAAAAGAAATCCCTACAATGGATGAGCAGGGTTTAAAAGGGTATGAGACAGGCTCGTGGTTTGGGATGGCAGTGCCCACTAATACCCCGAAAGAGATTATTTTGAAATTAAATGCTGAAGCAACTCGTGCCTTAAAAGCGCCCGATCTGCGCGATCGAATGGTTGCTGAGGGTGCAGAGTTTGTGGGCGATTCGCCAGAACAATTTACTGCTTATATTAAGTCTGAATTGTTGAAGTGGGGTCGCGCAGTAAAAATCTCAGGCGCGAGAGTCGAATGACCGACATGATGACTTTGCCAGATCCACGAGTAATCCCTGTGGTGGCGCCTAATAAAATTTGTGATGCCTTGCAATCGGGTGCAGATGAGCAATTGCGCGAGTCCCTGCTGAGTGTATTCGAGGCCGGTGATCAAGCGCTTCTGAATGCGGCTTTAAGCGGGTCCACGCCGGCGCAAGCGCGTCGCTTGGTGAATGCGATGGCGAGTGCCATTGATCGTCGTGGTGCTGGGGTCTCCCTGCGTTGGTTTGCTATACCCTTAATTATGGTTGCTGGGGCGAGCAAAGCTTGCGCTCTTGATGGGATAGTTCCCGACATTGAAGCGGTGAGCACGCTTTTGGCAGAACACGGCGCAGTGGGTGCAACGCGTAATTTTGGGTTGGGTAATGCGCTCTGTAGTGAGCAGGCCTTGCAATCGATTTCAGCAGTTGATTTATGGTCAGCTGGTGAAGCCGGTCAGCAACGTAACTTAGCCGAGCATTGCTCTCCCGAGTCTATTGCGATTGCCGGTAAGCGCGAACAAGTGCATCTGCGTTTTTTGGTGGGTGCGGGGGTTACACCAGAGCATCTGCCATCGTTTTTAGAATCGGCTTCTAATATTGGTACTTGGGGCATGCCGCTGACCAAGGCCTTGGCAGCGCAACTGGCACAGCCAGGGCTTGAGGTTTTAGCGCTAGCGCGCCCGCCACAGCCGGTTATCAAAGCAGCATATGCGGGTCGTTCGGCGCAGCTCGAGGCGGCTTTGAGTCTGTTTTTGGGTAACAACGTGCGTCGGTTTCGTTTGAGCGTAGGCGACCCTGAGGCGGTATTGTCTGCCCATCAACTCCCAGGTGGAGCAGGCGAGTTGCGTCTGAGTTTGAGCTCGCCCTTTGATGAGTCTTTGTTTGAAGGTTTTAGTTGGCCATTGCACCTCATGGATGAGGTGGCCGAAGTGAGTGCCATCATGACTAGCGCGCTTGCTGAGTGCCGAATCACTCATGTGACCGTATTGCCGCAGATGTTGCCTGAGCGTCTGCCCAATGGATCTGCTTTTATTGCGGGTCGGATGTTAGAGCGCTTGCCGCAGTCGGTTGTAAAGCATTGACTAAATATTTGATACTTAAAGACAAATTTATAGTTATCGGTGTTTGCCTTGAGGTGCGCACAGGATGACAGATTCGCATCACCCGCAGTTGACGCCCTATGCAGGCCTGAACCCGCAACTGCTGTTAGACGCGATTGAGCAATGCTGTGGCCTAGAGTGTGATGGACGCTTGCAGGCCTTAAATAGTTTTGAGAATCGCGTCTACCAAGTGGGCCTAGCGGATGGCTCTGCGGTTGTGGCTAAGTTTTATCGTCCAGAGCGCTGGTCGGCGGCCGCTATTCAAGAGGAGCATGATTTTGCATTCGCCTTAGCTGCTCGCGAGATTCCTATTGTTGCCCCTTTGCTGTTGCATCAGCGGACCCGCCATGAATATGCAGGATTTCAGTTTGCTGTCTATCCCAAACGGGGGGGGCGCACGCCAGAGTTTGAAGATCCTGCAATATTACGTTGGCTGGGTCGATTTATTGCCAGAATCCATGCGGTTGGTCGATTGCAACCATTTGTAGAAAGACCGCAACTGACGATTGAAAACTATGGCTGGGAACCGTCGCAGTTGGTGTTAGATAGTGATTTTGTGCCAACCGATTTATATGACGCTTACGCTAGTGTGGTCGACGATGTTCTAGAGCGTGTCGAGCATTGTTGGGCAGAAGTCGGTGCAGTCGCTAATTTGCGTTTACACGGTGATTGTCATGCAGGCAATATGCTGTGGACCGATGCCGGCCCGCACTTTGTTGACTTAGACGATGCGCGTATGGGGCCAGCGGTGCAAGACCTCTGGATGTGTTTGTCGGGCAGTCCGCAAACGCAACAAGTGCAACTCACGGCACTGTTGGAAGGGTATAGCGAATTTTTGAGCTTTAATCCAGATGAGTTACGATTGATCGAATCTTTACGCACCTTGCGTATGGTGCATTACACTGGTTGGTTGGCGCGGCGTTGGGATGACCCTGCATTCCCGGTGAGTTTTCCGTTTTTTAATACGCAACGTTTCTGGCAAGACCATATCCTTGCATTACGTGAGCAAGCCGCGGCACTCGATGAGCCCAGCCTGCAGTGGCATCCTTAGGCGCCAGCTTTAAATCAAATAAATAGTCAGTGCGAGTTACTGCGCGTTTAAAAGACTTGCGACATGATCTGCAATCGCCAGCGATGAGGTCAGACCTGGCGATTCAATACCAAATAGATTGAGTAGCCCTTCAACACCATGTTCACGTACACCTGAGAAGGTGAAGTCTTGCACTGGCTCTCCGGGGCCCGTAATACGCGGACGAATGCCGGTGTAGCCCGGTTGTAGCGTGCCGTCAGGCAAACCCGGGTAGTAGCGGCGAATTGCTTCATAGAAGCTCGCCTCGCGGGTCTCGTCAAAGCGGTAATCGATACGGTCTATCCATTCAAAGTCTGGACCAAATTTAACCTGATGCCCCAGATCAATGGTCACGTGCACCCCCAACCAATCTTGGCGGGTGACTGGATAGACAAGATGATTAAAGGGTGAGGGGCCGCTTAGCGTGTAGTAGTGACCAATGGCATAGTAGGCCGGTGGGATGCTATCGAGAGGGATACCGCGGATGCTACGAGCGACATCTGGTGCGCGCAGACCGGCAGCGTTAATGACTGTTCGACAATCGATAGTCATGGTCTCAGCGCCCCCCACTTCTAGTCTGATACCTTGGTTGGAGACTTGTCCGCCTAATACCGGACTTGCTAGGGCCAGGGCTGCGCCATGCGCTTCGGCCTCGCCTAGATAAGACAGCATTAAGCCATGGCTATCAATAATGCCTGTCGATGGCGAGTAAAAACCAGCTGCTGCACGTACGTTAGGCTCCATTTCATGGAGTTCTTGAGTGGTTAGTAGTCGAAGATCATCTACTCCATTGGCTACAGCTTGTGCCATATATTTGTGCATGCTAGCGACCTGTGCTTCTTCGCAAGCCACCACGATCTTACCGATTTGTTCGTGTTTTACCGCATGTTCCGCACAATATAGATACAAGGCTTTGCGACCGGGAACGCAGAGTTTGGCTTTCATGCTACCAGGCTCGTAATAAATACCGGCATGAATGACTTCCGAGTTGCGGGCGCTGGTTTGTGTGCCAAACGCAGTCTCTGCTTCGAGGATGACGACTTCTCGCCCGGCCTTAGCCATGCGCCGCGCTATGGCCAGCCCAACAACACCTGCACCAATGATGGCGCAATCAACAGAATCGCTCATAGAAGAATTATTTCAGAGTAAAGAGTAAGCGCATCAACATGCGCAGTTAAAGAGGTTAAAGATTTAAGGTGGAGATTAAAGAAGAGCACAGAAAAAATACAAGATTTCTCGTAGATCGAATTTAAAATCATAACAATAATAGGACTAGATCCGTACTGACAACGAATAAATTTGTTAGAGTGTACTGAAAAATTAAGCAAAAAGCAGAAAAATGCAGAAAAATGCCGAGAGCTCGTAGTCAATTATGGACATATGGAATCATCAATTTATTGAGTCTCATCCGATTTTTGAACCACTTGCAGGCTATGTGACGCAGTGGGGTTCTGAAGACTGGCCGCGACTACCATGCTTACAGCAGTTATTAACAGCAGCTGGGATTAAAAATGCAGCGGGTCTGCCGTTGCGCTTGATCTCGCAGGAATTAGATGGGACCAATCATATCTCGCACAACATAGCCCATGACCATGACATGCTGTCTTATGAGCAACGTTTGTATGTTTATGGTGAATTATTGTTTAGGGCCAATAATTGGCATGATTTATTGAATGTGTTGACGTGGTTGCGATTCCCGCATGCTAAAGCAGCTTTAAATGCCCGCCATTATTGGGCAATGATTTGGTATGCAGAGCAATCGCCTGCGCGATCGCAGCGGGGGCGTGTTAGAGATACCTTAACCCTGTTTGATGAGAGTGGTGTTGTGGTGTGGTCGGCAGATGCTAGCCTATTAGACCAGATTCGGTATTTTCAATGGATAGAATTATTTTGGATGCACAGACAGCAGACCATGAACGAACTCCAACTCATGGCATTTGGTCATGCCTTGTATGAGAAAGCATTAGCGCCGTATGTGGGCATGACGGGTCATTCACGATTGATTCAGGTGTCGCCGGCGTTTATGTGCTTGCCCTTAGCCCGGCAGCGTGCCCAGATTGCTGTGGTATTGGCAGCGCAACTGCGCAATCAGCAGTTGTGGCGTCACCCCTATGAACTAGCGCCATTACCAGTGTTAGGTTTGCCAGGTTGGTGGGATGGAAATAACAATCTACACTTTTATCAAGATACGCGATATTTTCGACCTGGTCGTCGATCGGTAGCAACCAATCATTTGGCGACCATTTAATGGACTGCTATATATCGTACTGTCATTTTAAAAAAACGAGTAAGTGAGGCGTATATTTGCAGTTAAGCAAACCCGAATCATTCAGCTAATTCGATTCGTCAACTATGTTTTGTATACGAACTCAGGGATGCTGAGTTGTCAGTGGAATAAAAATCCACCTTAAGGGAGATTTTTGATTTTGTACTATAATAGGCTGATTATTTTATGGCGATAGGTATGAATATGGATGAGATTCGGGTATTAGCGCCAACTGGCGTGACCGGTTCGGGTTTTTTAGAGAGCTCTTTTGAACAAGGTTTAGCCCAGAAGCCACATTTTATTGGCGCCGATGCGGGCTCAACAGATCCTGGACCTGAATATTTAGGTTCTGGTGCAACAGCATTCCCTAGGGCCGCGATTCGCCGTGATCTGCGTTTGATGCTGACGGGGGCTAGAAAGATTAAAGTGCCCTTGTTGATTGGCACTGCGGGTACGGGTGGTAACGCACAACAAGTCTCTGATATGGTTGATCTCGTCAAGGAAATTGCAGCCACTGAGGGTTTAAGTTTTAAACTGGCGGTGATTCAAGCGGAGCAAGATCGAGACTATTTAAAGCGGCGCTTGCAAGAGGGACGGATTACGCCCTTATTTCCAGCGCCTGAGTTTGATGAAAAGACTATCGATCGCAGTGCGCACATTGTCGGGATGATGGGAGTAGAACCATGGCAGCGTGCGCTTGCAGCGGGTGCGGATGTCATTATTGCAGGGCGTTCTAGTGACACCGCAATTTTTGCAGCGATGCCCGTGATGATGGGGTTCCCAGAGGGAATTGCTTGGCATATGGCAAAGATTTTGGAGTGTGGTGCCGCATCAGCGGTACAGCGTAAAACACCGGATTGCATGTTTGCATGGGTGCGTAGAGATCATTTCGTTGTGGAAGCGCCAGACCCCTCGTTACGCTGCACTCCGCAAAGTATAGCCTCGCATAGTTTGTATGAGAATGCTGATCCTTTTAAACTACTGGAATGCTCGGGCACGCTTGATTTGACGAACTCTCGCTATGAGGCGATTAGCGATCGCGCAGTCAGGGTGAAGGGTAGTGAATTTATTAAGGCCGATCGGTATACCGTTAAGCTAGAAGGTGCTGAGTTAGTCGGCTATCAAAGTATTTTGATTGGATCTGTACGAGACCCCTATATTATTCGTCAAATTGATGACTGGACTACACGCTTAACTGAAAAAATACATGCGCGTGTGAATATGGTGTTTGGCGATCAATTAGCGCCTAGTGATTACTTATTAAATATTCGTATTTATGGAAAAAATGGCACTATGGGTCCGTTAGAGCCTGTGACGGATATTAAGTCCCACGAGCTATGTCTGATCTTTGAGGCGACTGCACCAACCCAAGATATTGCGAATACGATCGGTGGAATCATTCGACATCAAGCACTGCACTTACCGATACCGGAGTGGAGCGGCTTAATTACCGCGATTGCTTGTCCGTACAATCAAATGGAGCGTGGAGCGGTATATCGCTTCAATGTTAATCATGTATTAGAACCAGATAGCCCAACGGAGATGTTTCCAATGACATTGTTTGATGTAAGTGGTAATTACAATAGGGAAATATTGACATGACCCAACTGGCAGAGCTCGCGCGATTGATCCGTAGTAAAAATGCGGGTCCTTTTGAACTGACTTTTGACATCATGTTTGATGATGATGAAACTTATCAACGAGTGAAAAACTCTGGCGCGCTGAGTCGTGAGGTTGTGGCGCAATGTTATCGACTACCTGTAGACGCAGTTAAATTCTTTTATTGTGATCATGCGTATGCAATAAAGGCATCCATACCCAGACCTTATTTTCAGGGCGATCCTCGCGATAGTGACGGTCATGGTGGGCAGCAATATGCGCCTTTAATGTCCATAGAGGTGCTTTGAATATGAATCAGAATTTATTTCTAGGTGTAGCACAATGTTGCATGGTGTTCATGTTAGGGTTTGCATGTCAAGTCACGGCGGTAGAGACTAAATTTCCTTCTCGACCAATCCGCTTTATTGTGCCTTTTGTGCCTGGTGCAGGCACTGACATTACTGCGCGTACTGTCGCATTAAAAATGGCAGATTTGTTAGCGCAACAAATTGTTGTCGATAATCGTCCGGGTGCGGCTGGCAATATAGGTCTTGATCTTGCTGCAAAATCACCACCCGATGGATATACAGTGACTCTAGTATCTGCAACCCATACGGTAAATTACACTTTGCAGAAAAATTTACCGTATGACTTAATCAAAGATTTCGCACCTATATCGCAAGTCACGTCTCAGCCTTATTGTTTAACCGTTAACGCTGCAGTGCCAGCGCGGTCGTTAAAAGAGATGATCGAGTTAATTAAAAATAAACCTAATTATTATACGTATGGCTCATCTGGCTCGGGTGGTTTGAGTCATTTGGCAGGCACCTTAATGAGTTCAATGGCAAAGGTGAACTGGATTCATGTGCCTTACAAGGGTGGTGCAGCAGCCATTAATGATATGTTAGGTGGACAGATTCATTCCTTATTCGCAACAATTATTGGGACGCAGCAGCATGTCAAGGCGGGGCGTTTGCGTTGGTTAGCGGTGAGTATGAAAAAACGTTCGCCGGTGTTGCCAGACATGCCAACCATGTCGGAAGCCGGTTTGCCTGGTTACGATATCAATGGTTGGTATGGTATTTTAGCCCCTGCAGCAACACCCAAGACAATCTTAGATCAGCTCAATCATGCTGTTCTAGAGGCTTTGAAATACCCAGAAGTGGGGCCACGTTTTGCAACAGATGGCTCAGAGCCCGCAGGGACTACTCGTACGCAGTTTACACAACATATTTTGGCTGAAGTGGCGAAGCATGCCAAGTTAATTAAAGAGGCCAATATCAAGTTAGACTAAGTCGTAAATTCTAATTATGGCCTCAGTAGTTATTTATTATCAGTAATTAAGCTTGATCCCGGCGGACTTAAACACGGGAGGCCATTTTTGTAATTCAGCTTTGACGTAATCTGTAAATTGCTCTGGCGTTAAGCTTGCAGGGTCAAAGCCCCAAGCTTCTAATTGTTTATTCACGTCAGGAATCTTAATCGCACGATCAAACTCTGTATAAACTCGTTGAACAACCGCTGGTGGTGTTTTGCCAGGCGCTAATATGCCGTAATAGCCATTGACATCATATCCAGGTAGTGCAGCTTCGGCGATAGTGGGAACGTCTGGCATGGCGCGCACACGCTGTGCAGAGCCTACCGCCAATGCCCTTAATCGACCTGACTTTACAAATGGGAGGACTGCCCCAGGAGAGCTCATCAACATTTGCACCTGACCACTGACCACCGCTGTTGTAGCGTCACCAGCACCTTTGTAGGGCACATGAATAATTTGCAAGCCGGCTAAGTGTTTAAACAGCTCAATTGATAAATGACCACCCGTGCCAGGGCCGGATGAACCATAATTGAGTTCATTGGGTCTTGATTTGGCGAGCTGGATGAGTTGTTTGACTGTTTTACTGGGTAATGAAGGATGCACGACCAGCACATTGGGTGCGTAAGCGATTAAGTTGACTCTAGCAAAATCATTTAAGGTGTCATAGGGTAACTTGCTATATAAGCCTGGATTTAAGCTGTAGCCAGTAGAGACTATTAATAGGGTGTAGCCATCAGGAGCTGCTTTAGCAACCAGTTCTGAACCTAGGATGCCAGCGGCTCCAGGTCGGAGGTCCGCAATTACTTGTTGGCCCCAGTGCTCGGAAATTTTAACGCCTAAAAGTCTTGCTAATAAATCATTGCCGCCACCCGCAGAGGAGGGCACTACAATGCGAACTGCACGATTGGGGTAAGCGTTTGGGGTCAGGTTAACTTGAGCATTTGCGGCAGATAGTATGCAAAGCATACAGAGCATACTGATGAACCGCAACGGATGTAAATGAACAGTCATCATGGTTAGCATAAAAATTTTAATAGTTAAATCAAAGAAAATAGTGCGTTCTAAAAAGTCTTGATCAATGTCACACTCTTTATTCATGTGAAGCTATAACAGGCTATTTTAGATGCTGATCAAAGAAATTCATATACAAATCGAAAGTCTTTTTTTGGATGGGATCTGGGCTAAAGGTTTTATGGGAATCGTTGTATATGAGTGCGTAACCATGCACAGGGTGATCAAAGCTTTGCCATGTACTGTTTTTAGCGGATTCTAGCATCCATTCATGGACCAATTGAAATATCCCTTGTAAGTGATCTTGATCTCTACCGAGATTCAATACTGGTTGATGAATGTTTTGAATACGGGACATGGCTTTGGGTTTAATGGCATTGGGTTTGACGATATTGATATCGTTATACTGTAGTTCGTCATCAATGCGTGGCGCATTAGGGCCAGTGTCAACGCTTAAGAATTCATGAGATGCGCCTTCAGCAATAACACCCGCAGCAATAGGAGCGCCTGCAGACATTGCTTTAAGAATCATTTCGCCGCCATGACTGATGCCGAGCGATCCAATGGCATCTGCTTTGACGTAGGGTAGGGTCTGTAGATATAAAACAATTGCCGTTAAATCATCAGAATCTAGGGTGGCGGCAGATTTGAGTATGCGATTCTCGCCGCCACTGACATCGTCTACTAAATGAACAACTGGACTTTGGCTGCCGTATAGTTTGGGTATTTCATTGCGGTAGTTGACATAAGCAACAACATAGCCGCGTTCAATCAACTGGTCTTGCATGGCAGTCAATTGTTGAACCTCTTCAAGAATATGTGGCATGCCACCTCTGCCGTCACCGCGTCCCATGGTGATTGCTGGGAATGGACCGATTCCGTGTGGCTTGCGGATGACTACGGGTACATATACATCATCTTGAGTAAGAGCGAAAGTTAGGAGTGCCGGATAGGGTGAGTGATGAATGGATTGTTCGATTGTGAAGCCGTGTGATGGTCGTTCGTGCGTTTGATTAGGCATGATTATGCAAATTTTCTATGTAGTGTTAATAAGGTTGTATCCCAGCATTTTTAATCACAGCGCCCCATTTTTTTATTTCACTCATTAAAAACTGTGAAAATTCTTCTGGCGAGGTCGTAGACGGTTCGGCACCTTGTGCAAGTAGTGTGTTGCGTGCCTCAGGCGATCTTAATACCTCAGCCACGTCGCGATTAATTTTTTTAATATATTGTATCGGTGTTTTGGCAGGGGCAAACAAACCAAACCATACAACGCTGTCAATTCCAGGGAAGCCTTGTTCAGTGGCAGTAGGAATGTCTGGTGCCGCTGGGAAGCGTTCTTTGCTAAATACCGCAAGCGCGCGCAGCTTTCCAGCCTTGACCTGAATGGAGGCTGTCGTGGTCGATAAAAATGCGGCTTGCACTTCGCCCGACACGACGCCGGTCAGTGCGAACCCAGCACCTTTATATGCAACGTGTACTAACTTTGCGCCAACTGCTTGATTGAATAGTTCGGCAGACAATTGACTGCTAGAGCCGCCCCCAGCAGACGCATAACTTAAGCCACCACTTTTATTTTTTGAATATAGGACAAACTCTTTTAATTGGTTTGTCGGAATTGCTGGATTAACAACTAAGGCAATACCAGAAACTGTTGTGAGTGTGATGGGAATGAAATCTTTGACGGGGTCATATGCTAGTTTCTTAAACAAAAACTGAGGACTTGCATGAGTGCCAATGTGGCCGATCAGCAATGTATAACCATCAGGGGCGGAGCGTGATGCAATTTCAGCGCCAATAATGCCGCCAGCACCAGCCCGGCCATCAATCACGACTTGTTTTCCCCAGCGTTCTACAAGGCGTTGCCCGACAAAGCGAGCCGTTATTTCAGCAGTGCTTCCTGGTGATCCAGTGATTAGCCGTACCGGACGTGCAGGGTAAGCTTCTTCAATTTGCAGTCCGTAACTTGATTGCACAGAACAAATGGTGAACAAGATCCACAATAGTTGGAATGTGCATATGCGTAATGTCTTCATAGGTGTTTATATACCTGACAACAAGTAGTCAAAATTTCCTGATACTTATCGAACGAGATTTTAAATTTCTTTAGTATCAGGAAATAATATGGTTTAATTTTTAGAGATAATTTTTTTTGCATCTCCACTTAGTTCTAGAATATGCATGCCGGTATTAGCGCGATCAACCATGTAGATATAGCCACGGTCATCTACCTCTACGTTATTGGTTTGAATAGCAATTTTGCAGTTGTTGACGCCATCGACTTTAATGCAGCGTTTAGACGTATTTTTATTAATTGCAGGTATGTAATAAGCAACCTCTTTGGGGGTGAATGGGTTGCGTATATCAACCACTCTTAGCCCCGCATTAAACCAGGATAGAAACATCAGCTTTTTATAATAAATAGGCCCCATATTTTCGTGAGAAGCGTGAGCTCCAAATCGTCCGCCACGCTTGCAAAAGTCACCGCTTTTTTCTGGAACATGGTAATTTGAGACATTGTATGGTTTGGTCTCATCAGTGATATCAACCATAAACATCATATGGTAATCCTCATGACATTCATTTTGAGTAGATTCATTGACCACTGCAATAAAATCTCTTTTGACAGGTTTGCCTGTTTTGAAATCACCACTTTGCGGATGGAAATGACTAAAGTCTGCTACTTCCATGCCAAGCAGAGGAAAAGTGGTATGTGCGCCAACGGTGGGGTACATATCCAGACGACTCACTTGGGGGTAGAGTAAGTTTTCCGCTGTTGGCGCAAACGGATCGCTAGAGGCAGGGTTACCTTTGAGGAGTTTTTCTCGGTCAATAATTTGAATGACGCCACCGAGTAGAGTGCCATAACCAAAATAGATGCGATTACCGACAACAATGGGTCCATGTGTATCTTCAGGGATGCGATCGCCGGTTGCACCTGGTTGTTGTCCGACAAGTGCAAAATTACGGATAAATTTTGGATTAGCTGGATCAGACAAATCATAAATTTTAGTCATGCGCTTGGTGCGCCAGCGTTCTGGGCGACCATCGGAGATTAAATAAGCGATACCCGTGTTGCATTCCCACCAATTTTTATGAGTATCTTTGAGGCCTCGAACTACCGTAGTGAGCAAAGTCGGAGACTCAGGCGTAGTCACATCCCATATCTCGTGAGAGGATGTACCGCCGGTACGCAGCAAGTAGGTTTTGTTAGGATCACCCTTGGGCAGGTCTTTGCCACTGCAAGCGCGAACCATTTGCGCGCCTCCCTGTTCACCGAAACCGGCTTCACCAGGAATGTGTGTGAGATATTTCGGTTTCTTGGGGTCAGTCACATCAATGACTGAGGTGCCATTATCTTCATTTTTTTTGGTGATTGGATTGTATGGCTTTGGTACTTCACTAGTCCCACCATGATGTCCTATATAGGCAATCCAACGATTGCCTTGGTGTTGAATAATCGGCTGATAGGCGCTTCTAGCTTGCAAATCGCTGTAACCGACGAGCTTCATGTTTTTAGAATCTATTTTTTTAGAGGCGGGATGAATATATGGCGCTTGTTCAGCTGCTTGGGCAGTATGGCCTAACAGCGGTAAGATGACAGCAAGGGCACTTACAAGAATAAATTTTTTCGTATGGATTTTTATTGTTGTCAACGTTTTATACGGTTGCATATACGCTCCTCTTTGGTTTTTAAATCCAGAATGATTGAATGCGCTCAGTAATATATCTGGCGTCTTTGTTTTTAGGTATTCTAATACAAGTACAGCGCTTATCATTCTGAATAAATGATATGTAGTTTAAAACACATTGATTTGATCGTAATTAAGCTAACTATTTTGTAATATACAAGGTCCAAACATTTAATTATCTGAATTGTTTTGCGAAGATCTGTGTAATCCGGTACTTTTGCCTATTGCTGACCATAGGCTGAGCCTATGACTGACAACTTCTATTATTGAAGGAATGTATATTAAAGGGATATATGATTGACAAGTCTACATTAAGAACTATTTTACTTGGGATGATGTCCTGCCTTTATATGCATGCCTTATTTGCAGCTGAACCAGTGACAGGGCCTCACTTTAGAATTGAAATGAGAAGCGGCAAATCGAGTATTGCACAGCAACGGTTTATCGTTAAAAAGGACGACATTGTATTGATTCGTTGTAGCAGTGATGCTAGAGGTCAATTGCATGTCCACGGGTATCGCTTAAGTTTAGACTTGAAGTCTGGTGAGACACAAGATTTGCAATTCAAAGCTTATGCAACAGGCCGTTATCGTATTGAATGGCATGGTGAGTTGCAAGAGTCTAGCAATAAGAATCATCATGGGCCGGCACTTGCGACCCTTGAAGTGAGACCGCAATGAATCCCCTGAAGTTAATGTTCGTTGTGTTAGCGCTGTTGCCGATGCACGTACTAGCTCACGCTTTTGATGATCGCTATGATTTGCCTATGCCTCTTGGTTATTTTATGTGGGGTTCTGCAGCTATTGTGTTTTTAACGTTTGGATATCTTGTGGTTTCAAGTAAACGTTCTGTTACTCAGGCATTGAACCAGACAAGATTCATCTACTTTAATCATTTGGCTAGAAGTGCTGTATTCATATTAAGAGTAACTGTATATCTATTATTTTTATTAACTATATTTTCTGGATTATGGGGCACTCAAGATTCGTTGATGAATATTAGTCCAACAATGATTTGGATTGTTGCTTGGGTTGGATTGTCTTTGGCAGTGTCTTTATTTGGAAATTTTTGGCCTTTCATTGATCCTTGGTACACTACTTATCGTTTAGCAAGTCGATTATTGCCTTCTGCCATGGGTATACAATTCAATAATTTATCTATCTCTTACCCGGTTGCCTTGGCTGCTTGGCCAGCGGTTGGTTTTTTTTTAGGCATTACATGGATTGAGGTGGTTTATCCGCAAGCAGCGGTTCCCTATAAGTTGTCAATGATTTTAATTTACTGGTCCGTTTTTTATTTGATTGGAATTTTTAGTTTTGGCCCAGTCCAATGGCGTAAGCATGTTGATATGCTCTCAATTTATTTTGACTTTTTAGGCCGAATTTCTATTTTCGAATTGCAGTTTGAGCCAATGGCGATGAGGTTTCGTTCTCTAGGTCAGGGTCTTTTATTTATTCCACATTTAAATATGTCAAAAATCTCTTTTATTTTGGCGATGTTATCTAGTGTGTTGTTTGATGGATTAATGGGTGGAGATTTATGGTTTTTGATTCAAAAGAAATTATTGTTGATGTTTAGTTTTACCGGTACTTATGCAGAGTATATTGTCGGCACTATAGGTTTAATGGGTTTGTGGTTGTTTTTTGTATTAATTTACTATTTGGTTTGCCTATGGAGCGCCCATATTGCTGGTGTATCGGTGCAACAAATAATGATGAATTATGCCGGCACTTTAATTCCTATAGCGATTGCTTATGTTATTGCACACAATGCGTCTCATTTTGTTCAGAAAATGCAAATGCTGATCCCGTTGGCTTCTGACCCGATGGGCTGGCATTGGAATTTGTTTAATACGGTTGATTATCGTATTGAAATTGGCTTAATTGATGCCCAATATGCATGGTATATCGCATTATGTGCTATTGTGACAGGCCATATGATTTCTATTGTATTGGCCCATCAAGTCGCGCTCAAACAATTTTCATCAATCTCACGCGTATTGATTGCATCGTTGCCGATGGCCGTATTAATGATCTTTTATACCGCATTTAGTTTATCAGTCATCGCTGAGCCTATGGTTAAGTTCGAATCGGTTGAGCAAGCCCCTGCGGCTGATTAACTAGTATTAATTAATGATCTATTTTGTTCTGGCTTAGCCAGTAGAAAGATATCCGTTGTTGACTCCAGAAATGTTGAAGTGGTCTGAGGATGATGTGGAAATGCAAGCGCAATGGCAATCTGAGAGTGGTTCTAAGCCACCACATCGGGTTCTAGTCGCTGATGATCGCATCAATGCAGACTCTGCTGTGCGTATGGCTTGTGAAGGTACTGCTTTATTGTGGCGTGGAGATTTTCAAAATGCGCGTATGTTATTACAGGCCTTGACTCGACGTTTAGATCGATTCTCTGGTAAGTCAGCTAAAAAAACAGCCGCACTTCAGTTGACATTGAGCGCTGCTTTTCATAGGCATCGTCAAGGTATGGCGCAGCGCGCGCATAGTCTGGGTATGCTATTGATCCCGTTTGAATCTGATTATGTCATTCCGTTACGCAGAGCACCTGACGTTGCACTCGCTTGCGCTCAGGCATGGGGTGTTCGTGATCAGCCTTGTGTAGCATCATTGCGTGAATTACAAGGTGTAATAGGTGGGTTTGAATGGAGAAGAAAAGGTGTGCCAGTGTCCGCTCTTGGCGCTAATATTTACCCTTATTACGGTGTATTTGCACCCATTCGCAGTGAGTACGTACATTTAGTGGCTTCAGCGCCACTACCTAAAGTAGATGTGGCTTTTGATATTGGTACTGGCACGGGTGTTCTAGCCGCGATATTGGCTAAAAAAGGTATGGCGACAGTGATTGCAACTGAAAATGATCAGCGTGCGCTGGAGTGCGCGCAAGATAATATTGAACGCCTAGGTTTGACTGCGCAGGTTGAAGTCGTTTCAGCAGACTTATTTCCGGCTGGAAAGGCTGGTTTGATTGTGTGTAATCCGCCTTGGATTCCGGCGCAACCCAGTGCACCTATCGAGCGAGCTATTTATGATGCCGATGGACGAATGCTTAAAGGATTTTTGACTGGATTATCCAATCACTTAGAGCCTGATGGTGAAGGTTGGTTGATTTTGTCAGACATTGCTGAACATTTGGGTTTACGTTCTCGCGCTGAACTTCTATTAGATATTAAAAACGCTGGTTTGGTAGTGCTAGGGCGTAATCAAATTCGACCCAGTCATCCAAAAGTGCGAAATGTAAATGATCCACTGCACACGGCAAGGTCTCTGGAAATCACTAGTTTGTGGCGATTGGGGATAGCCTAAAGCAATGTGATCAATTGCATCACTGGGACTTTATTTACCTCGATATCAGCTTTTCTTGTACATTGCTTAGATAAACTGCGTAAAATGCGGCACTTTGCGACATGCTACGTAGGGTTACATGATACGATTTTCACAAATTACACTAAGACGTGGCGTTAAAGTCCTGCTTGAAAGCACAGATGTTGCCTTAAATCCGGGTGACAAAATTGGTTTAATTGGTTCAAACGGCACCGGAAAATCAAGTATTTTTGCGATGCTACGAGGTGAACTCCAGCCAGATCAGGGTGACATTGATTACCCTGCACGTTGGCGAGTTGCACACGTTGCTCAGGAGACTCCCCCTTTAGCGCGCTCAGCAATTGACTATGCCATTGACGGTGATACGACTTTACGTGAATTGGAAGCGCAATTAGTCGAGGCTGAGCAGGCTAATGACGGCGAGAGAATCGGTGAGATATATGCTGAGTTAGGTGATGCTGATGCATACACTGTTCGCTCTAGGGCAGAGCGATTGCTCTATGGTCTTGGATTTAGTCATGAGCAAATGCAATTATCTGTAGCTAGTTTCTCTGGTGGTTGGAGAATGCGGCTGAATTTAGCTCAGGCTTTGATGTGCCCCTCAGATTTATTGCTCTTGGATGAGCCGACAAACCATTTAGATTTAGATGCCATTCTATGGGTTGAAGATTGGTTGCAGCGATACAAGGGAACCTTGGTTATCGTCTCCCACGACCGTGATTTTTTGGATGGCGTGGTTAATGTGATCGTGCATATTGATAATAAGAAACTCAAGCGCTACTCCGGCCATTATTCTGATTTTGAGCGGCAGAGAGCTGCAGCAGTAGTGTTGGTATCCGGGATGATGGAAAAGCAGGCGCGCGAAAGAGCTCACCTAGAGTCATTTATCAATCGCTTCAAGGCGCAGGCGAGCAAAGCGCGTCAAGCGCAAAGTCGTATGAAAATGCTCGCTAAAATGGAAGAGATGGCGCCTCTGCATGTGTCAGCACCATTTTCATTTGAGTTTCGAGAGCCCTTGCGAGCTCCAGACCCATTATTGGTTTTAGATCATGTTGATATTGGTTATCGATTAGAAGACGGTAGTCAAAAAAACATATTAAGTGACATAAGGTTTTCATTGCAAAGTGGACAACGCTATGGTTTGTTAGGGATTAATGGTGCAGGAAAATCAACATTAATTAAAACAATTGCCGGAGAGTTGAGCCCCCTTTCGGGTTCGGCTAGTTTCAATAAAGGTTTGGCTATTGGTTACTTTGCGCAACATCAAGTTGAGATGTTGCGTGATGACGAATCGCCGTTGTGGAATTTATTACGTATTGCGCCGCGTACAAAAGAGCAAGAGTTAAGAGGGTTTTTGGGTGGATTTAACTTTCCCGGTGAAATGGCTCTAAGTCCAATCACACACTTTTCCGGAGGGGAGAAGGCTAGGTTAGCTTTGGCTTTGATTGTGTGGCAAAGACCTAATTTGCTATTGCTCGACGAGCCGACAAATCATCTTGATTTGGAAACACGTGAAGCGTTAACTGTTGCTTTGGCACAATTTGAGGGAACTTTGGTTTTGGTATCTCATGATCGCCATTTATTGCGTGCAACAACTGATGAGTTTTTGATCGTAGCAGATGGAAAGTTGCAGCCGTTTGATGGGGATTTGGAAGACTATCGTATTTGGATGCTCAATGCCAAAGCGGTCGCTGCACATGAAATCGAGCGTGGCAAATAATGCTTTTTGAGTAAAGTGCGAAGCGCCGTATTGGGCACCTCTGTAATGATTGCAAACCCTGCATCATCTTTGAATAGGATGAGTTTAAGCTTTAGTTTGATTCCGAACGATAGCTCAAAAACAATCCAACGCATAGCAGAACGCCAACAGAATAAAGCGCCCATGTTTGACTAACAGCGTAGGGATAAAACATTAAAGAAATACCCATCCATTTTATTTTTGAATTGCTTTTTTTACGCCCACTGCTGTAAGCCATCATGCCAATCAGTCCAAACACCACCAAACCAAATAGATAACTTGGTGATGGTAAGTCTAAGAGTCCAAGAGCGGTTAATTGTTGAAGCGTATCTTGCATTGCAGACGTTATTAGGTAATGGAGGTTAATGCATCGAGGTTAATGAATCAGGATTAAAAACGAGTGTCACCATTATATTGTTTTATTGGTCAAAAGTAATATTTGCTGTTTTTATGATTTTTGCAGTAGCCGCCAGATCAGCCTTTAAAAATTTAGCAAAATCTTCGGGTGATTGTGTGCGTACTTCAAACCCAATTGAAGTTAATCGCTCTTTAAGGTCTGGGGCGTTCAAGCCTGCAACAATATCTTTATTGAGTGTATTGATAATAGATTTAGCAGTGCCAGCTCTAGTGACGACGCTAAACCATGTCCCTGATTCAAAGCCTTTTAGTCCGTATTCTCCGGTGCAGGGTATTTCAAGCCAATTGGGATGACGCTTCTCGGCAGCAAAAGCTAGCACTTTTGCTTTGCCACTTTTAGCATGCGGGATGGCTGTTGCTGCGCCAGTAATAATTAAATTGACTTGCCCCCCTAATACGCCTGTCATTGCAGGTCCAGAACCTTTGAATGGCACGTGCAGCAGTTTAATTCCCGCAACTGTTTCAAAAAGTGCGCCACCCAAATGATTCGCTGAAGCGTTGCCAGGTGTACCATAGGTAATGGTGCCAGGTTTGGTTTTGGCAAGAGCAATTAACTCGGGTATGGTGTTGGCAAGCACAGAGGGGTGAGCGGCAATTACAAACGGTACATAGACAGCTTGAGTAATCGGTGCAAAATCACGATGTGTGTCATAGGGTAGTTTGGGTATGACATTAGGGTTAATTGACAACGTAGTTGAGGTTGCTAGAAGGATGTTATAGCCATCTGGAGCTGATTTAGCCATTAACTCTGCACCAATGATGGTGCTCGCCCCTCCCCGGTTATCGGTGATGACTTGTTGCCCGTATCTATCGGTGAGTTTACTCGCGATGCCTCTGGCAATGATATCTGTTGTTCCGCCAGGGGGATAGGGCACAATAAAGCGAATTGGTTTAGTTGGATACTGTTGGGCGATGCTCGTTGATGCTACAGCATTGATCATGATCAATGCTGTAGCGATTATGCATTGTGAGAAGTATTTATTAATCATGCGATGTCCTTTATTTTTTTAAAATTATAGGTTATTGAATCAAAGATTTAGCTTGGAGTAAACCATTTTTTTGGAAAGATGTGGCGTGTTGTGGATGACTCATATAGCTGATGAATGCTAAGGCCTCAGTGACTTTCTCTGATCGACTGAGCACCCCAGCTGATGTCAGTAGTGGTTTTTGCAATGAATCCGGTATTAATCCTATAACCTCTAGATCTGGAACTGCTAATAGCTCAGGCAATTGTTGTAGCGCTAATTCAGCTTCTCCAGTCACAACAACGCTACCAATATAACCACCCGGTCTCGTAACGGTTTTATGCTTCATATCCTCTGTGATGCCTAGTCTTTTGAGTAACGTTGGTATGTACTGACCGCTGGCGCCATAAAGGGTGTGCGCAATAGAGCGACTATTTAATAGCGTCTGACGTAATGCAGCTTCAGTAGTAATGTCAGGTAAGGGCGCCCCTTTTTTGATACCTATCCCGATGAATGCTGTAGCAAAGTGCATAGGATGATTAAGAATTACTTTTTGATTAGCAAGTTCATTGATGATTCCACTACCAAGAACTACCACATCTCCAGCTTCGCCATTGCTAATGCGATCTAGCATATTTTTTGCCGAATCAGCTGCGATGGTAACTGTCTGTTGGGTCTCTTGTGCAAATTGTGTAATCAAAGCCTCTATTACAGGCTTAGTGCTATTAGATGTCAAAACATGTAGGTTAGGCATGATGTTCTAGTTAGACTTTTTAATTATTGTGAGCTACAAATTTTTCATTTTTGTAAATTAGTGTAGGCATTTAAGTAAACTGAGATTGTGATGGGGTGTATAACATTTTAGTTGAAATATAAATCCAGTTCAAAAAGTAATTTTTTAGCAAACGTCCTAAGCAATATGGATTACTTAGGACGTTTAAGCTGATTAAAAATTGTTGAATTTAGATAGTGTTTTCTGAACCAAAAATAACAGTGCATTGGCTTGATAGTACACCACCGTTACCATGCGCTAGTGCAATATCGCATTGCGGTACTTGGCGCGCACCGCATTCGCCGCGCACTTGCCTAATGGCTTCGATCATCACAAGTAGACCGTACATGCCAGGATGACAATACGATAGTCCGCCACCAGAAGTATTGACAGCTAATTTGCCACCAGGTGCAATGGCACCGTCAGCAACAAAGCGACCACCTTCCCCTTTGGGGCAGTAACCCAAGTCCTCTAAGAACAGGATTGGTGTAATAGTAAAAGCGTCATAAAGCGATAGCATGTTGACCTCATTAGGCTTTAGTCCTGCGCGTTTGAATGCTATTGGTCCAGATTCGGATGCGGCAGATACCGTGAAGTCTGGCAGGCTGGAGATGTTGGCGTGAGATAGAGATTCACCGACACCAAGTACGTATACAGGTTTTTTCTTGAGAGATTTAGCTCGTGCTGGAGTGGTTAAGACGATTGCGCCACCGCCATCGACCACTAAGCAGCAGTCTCGCACAGTAAACGGATAGGAGACCATTCGCGCATTGAGCACTTGTTCAATTGTTAACGGTTCTTTCTCCCAAGCTTTTGGATTGAGTAGCGCCCACTTTCTAGCGGCTACAGCAACTTCTGCGAGTTGTTCTCTTGTTGTACCGTATTGATGCATATGACGCGCTGCCGCCATGGCGTAAGCGCTAATCGGTAATATTGGACGATAGGGTGACTCATACGGGTTGAATTCTCGAGGGCTTGCAGCAGCCCTAGATACGGAGCGCTGAGTGCTGCCATAGGCAATCACAGCAACCTCACATAAGCCTAACTGAATTGCTGCTTGCGCATGAGCGACGTGAGACATAAATGATGAACCACCAATAATGGTGCCATCAAAATATTTTGGTTTGATGCGTAAGTATTCTGCGAGCGCCATCGGTCCCATACGTACCTGAGTTGCTGCTACGAATAGTCCATCCACATCTTTTAAGGTCAAGCCGCAATCATCAAGAGCGCGGATTGTGGCCTGAGCCATGAGATCTAGGGGGGAACTGCCTGAGGCAACCTGACCAAGGTCGGACTCGGCGGCGCCGACAACAGCAACTGATCCTTTAACTAAGCCGCTCATTTGATATCTCCAATTGGGGTAAATATGGGATAGGGTGCTTGCTTTTCGTTACCAGGATGCACCTTAAATTGGACGCGCATGCCAATTTTTACAGCCATTGGGTCGATATCTTCAACTCGACTCATCATGCGAAAGCCCTCATCAACATCAATCATTGCAACATTTAAAGGCGCTTCACCTTTGTAATGTACTACAGTCGTGGTGTAGACGGTTCCTAGACCTTTTGAGACGCGCCATTCTAAATTAGGGCTACCTGTGGAGGGGGCAAATGCGCGCGGATAGAAACAAACACTATTGTCGTCAGTGCAAAACTGATAGGCCAGTTGTCCATTTTTTAAATATTGGCTATAAACACCTAAAGGCGACTCTTTGGTTAAATCAATCATTGAATACTTCCTTTCTACATGACATTAAAAATACAGCTATACAAGAAAAAATACTAATCAACCTTCATATTGGTTGATTTGACAACTTTCGCCCATTTTTCTATTTCTAAGTTTAGTTTGCTTGCGAACTCTTCTGGGGATAGACCTACGGGCTCTGCGCCGCCAGCAATCAATTGCGCCCTAACTTTAGCATCCTTAAGTATGAGGTTGATTTCACGGTTCAACCTATCGACAGTTACCTTTGGGGTGCCTATAGGGGTAAAGAACCCATGCCAACCTTCTGATTCATAGCCTGCGAGCCCTGACTCGCTGATTGTTGGAATGTCTGGCAGTAGCATTGAACGTTTTGAGTTGGTCACGGCGATCACGCGCAAACGATTGTTTGCAACATGAGGCATTACGCCTGGAGCGCTAATAAAAGAGAGTTGCACATGGCCACTTAATAAATCTACAACAGCTGGTGCAGCGCCTTTGTAGGGAATATGAAGCATTTTGACACCAGCCATCGTATTAAACAGTTCGGCTGCTAAGTGAGTGGGTGCACCATTGCCGCTAGAGGCATACGTGAGTGAATTTGGTCTGGACATTGCAAGTTTAATTAAGTCTTTGACTGATTTTACAGGTAGTGTTGGATGAGTGACCAAGATGCTTGTGATGATGACGGCGATAGTTATTGGAGAAAAGTCTTTTCGAATGTCGTATGGTAAGTTAGGAACTAAGCTGACATTGATCGCATTTCCTGTTGTGCATAATAATAAGGTGTGACCATCAGCAGGCGATTTCGCCACAATCTCTGAGCCCACAATACCGCCTGCGCCCCCTCGGTTATCGATTAAAATTTTTTGGCCTAAACTTTCTATTAATTTAGGCGATAGCGCGCGCGCAGTAATATCGACTGGTCCACCTGGGGGGAAGGGCACAACAATACGAATCATTTTAGTTGGATAGTCTGCAGCTATAGTTAATGTTGCCACAGATAGTAGCGCCAAGCCCAAAAGGTAAATGGTAGCCCTCAACTTGACAGAAGATAATTGCTGCATAAGTCTACTTTTTAAAATATTTAATCTGGTTTTGCACCGGATGCAACAACAACTTTAGCCCATTTGCTCATTTCAGAGCGTAAATAAAGCCCGAATTGTTCAGGTGTGCTACTGACTGCTTCGACACCATCACCAGATAACCTTTGGATAACCTCAGGTAGTTTCATCGCGCGACTCATCTCTTGATTTACTTTGAGTAATAAATCGCGTGGTGTGTTGGCTGGTGCAAATGCACCATACCATCCACTGGCTTCGTAATTAGGTATGGTTTCTGCGATGGTGGGAAGTTGCGGAATAGCCGCAGAGCGCTTGCTGCTCGTGACTGCAACGGCGCGTAGCCGAGAACTCTTGATGTGCGGCATTGCTGAGAGCATGTTGTTAAACATTAGTGACACCTGCCCTGATAGCAAGTCGGTTGTTGCAGGGGCCGCACCTTTGTAGGGGATGTGAACCATTTTTACATTAGCCATTGTATTAAATAATTCACCAGCTAGGTGGGGCATGCCGCCAGCGCTAGCTGAGGCGTAATTAATTTGACCAGGCCTACTTTTAGCAATAGTAATGAGATCTTTGATATTTTTTACCGGGAGTGTTGGATGTACCACAAGTATAAAGGGAGAGGATGCCACTTGAGCAACGGGTGCTAAATCGCGCACTGCATCATAGGGCATTTTACTAAATAAGCTAGGTGTGACTGCAAAAGTTACTGGAACCATTAAAAAAGTATAGCCATCAGGGGCTGCTTTGACCGTGAGCTCTGCACCAATGATGCCACTAGCACCCGGGCGGTTATCTACGATTACTGGTTGAGACCATGATTCGCTTAATTTTTGAGCCACAATTCGTGCGATTAGATCTGTCGGGCCGCCGGGTGGATAACCCACAATGATTCGTACTGCTTTGTGGGGGTAGTTGGTTTGCGCTTGAGCGGTTGGATGATTTGAAAATGCTAATGCTACTGCTAATATTAAAAGGTTTAGCAGAGCCATGGATTTTGTGTAAAGTTGTTTAGAGAATTGCTTGAAAAGTAATCTACTTAATACGATAGACATTATGACGCCTTGCTGGATGATTGTTGAAGAATAAAGCTCAGCACTTCCTTAGCGCATAGGTCAGGATACGCGCCTGCCGCATGCCAAGCATCGCCCTCGATAATGTGTAACCGTGCATTTTTAATCTGTGAAACCCACTCTTTTACACCCTCTAATGAGCGAAGTCCGCTGCCAGTGGTAGTAATAATTAAAGTTTGGGAATGTATATTAGGTATGTCGTTACGAATGTCTAACTTTGGCACCCATAGCAAATAGCTTTGCAGTGTAGATATGGCCGTTTTACCTTGAATGTTCTCAAGCCACCATTCAATTTCCTGTGTAGATGCAGTGCTGCCCAATCGACCTTTCATGGTTTGGCGTGCCCAATCCATAACACCTTTGCTATTGATATGAACTAACCAGTCCTCAACCCCAACCGCAGGCAGTAGCGGGGGGGTGACTCCAATTAAGGTGTGAATTAAATGTGGTCGATCTGCTGCTAATTTGAGCACCATAGATCCGCCACTCTTAGCCCCTACCAAATGTACTTTCGAGCAATTGAGGTGTGTGATCAGGGCTTCAATGTCATCTAATAATTCATCCATGGTCCAATGGTGTGTCGAAGACATTGCTGAGGACTGTCCAAATCCTCTCAAATCCATACAAACTACTTTAAAGTGTCTGGAGAAGTAAGGAATCCAAGCACGCCATGCTAAACCAGATTCAGCCAAACCGTGAACGAATAAAATAGTTTCTGAAGGTTCCCATGGATTGGTGTGGTCATCAATGGTGTATGCAATTTTGCAACCATCGGGTCTGTTCAGATAAGAAAATGTCATGTCAGCCTTGTGTTCAGTATATTTGGAATAAAAAAATAAAAAATAAAAAATAAA
>Ga0114974_10000245_pt1 | contig 47137 bp, 31 predicted proteins | sample S_130206_EF_Meta_FD_87318 | JGI IMG/M metagenome (GOLD analysis project Ga0114974, IMG submission 87318) | Freshwater microbial communities from Lake Simoncouche, Canada to study carbon cycling - S_130206_EF_MetaG | ecosystem: Environmental > Aquatic > Freshwater > Lake | place: Lake...
AAAGTAGGTGCTAAAAGACAATCTGATAGAGCTGGTAAGAAATGGATGGTACTAGCTAAGAAAGGTGACAAGTATAAAATTGTACATGGTGGTTATAAAGGAATGAAAGATTTTAGCCAACATCATTCAGAGAAACGTAAAGATAATTTCTGGAATAGAATGGGTGGCAAAGATTCTGCTAAAGCAACTGATCCATTCTCTCCTTTATATTGGCATAAAAGATTTGGTACATGGGCTAATGGTGGTGAACCTAACAATGCTGGATTCCAAGCATTACCAGATTATGTACAAAATAAAATCATGTCTAATATGGCTTATGGTGGAAATATGAATGGTGGTCAAATGGATATGGATACTATGTATAGTATGATGCGTAATGGTGGATATAATGATGGTAATGATAATATATACCAAGATGGTGGTCAAGGTGGTCAGGATCAAGTTATGCAAGCTATACAAATGTATGCTCAAATGAATCAAGTAGATCCTAAAGAAATTATTAAACAATTACAAGCAATGTCTCCTGAAGAACAACAACAAGCTATTCAACAAATTATGCAAGTTGTTCAACAAGGTCAAGGTCAATCTCAGCAAATGGCTTATGGTGGTATTAATATTAATCCTGCTAACAAAGGGAAGTTTACTGCTTCTGCTAATAGAGCAGGTATGGGTGTTCAAGAGTTTGCTAATCATGTATTAGCAAATAAAGAAGACTATAGTTCTACTCAAGTAAAAAGAGCTAACTTTGCACATGTATTTGGTGGAAGAAATTATCAAGATGGTGGTTATGTTATGGGAGAAGAATATGAAATGTCTGATGAAGAAATACAAGATTTAATTAATAAAGGATATAAAATTGAATACATTTGATAAAAAAAGATATAGAACTAAATTTAAACAAAAAGATGATTTAGGAAATTTGTATTGTTATAAATGCAAAAATTATATGTCTATTGATTTATTTGATAATAATCCAGAAGAAAGTAATATTTTTTATAGAGATGGTAAAGATAGAAGATGTAAAGATTGTAAACATTTACAATATAAAAAAAGATTATCAACTAATAATACTTCTACTATTGAACAATTAATTAATAAAAGATTTTTAGGATTAAAGGATAGAGCTAAACGTTTAAATTTAGAAGTTAATATTGATTTAGATTATTTAAAAGAAATATGGAATACTCAACAAGGTAAATGTGCCTTATCTAAAATTGATATGACAAATGTGAGTAATAATGGTAGAATTTTAACTAACTTAAGTATAGATAGAATTGATAGTAAAAAAGGGTATATAAAAGATAATATACAATTTGTATGTATGGCTATAAATCAAATGAAGTCTGATTTAACTTTAGATGAGTTATATTTTTTTTGTGAGAATATATTAAAAAATAAAAGATGAAGAAAAAAGTAATGGTTAGGAGTTTACCAAAAGCTCAAGTAGGTTTACAACAACCACCTATTGGTTTAACAGATGAACAAAAAGCTACATGGCTTAAAATCCAAAGTACCATTGGTAATGGTCCAGCTTTTAATTCTTCTGTAGATGCTTATCAAGGTAATTCAAATAGTAATATAACAGGACAACCTATAGGTTCAGGAACTCCTTTAGAAATGGCTACTGGTTTTAAACAATCTAATCAACAAAAATCTTGGAATTATTTTAAACCTGATCAATTACCTAAAGTTTCTAAAGATAAAAAATATAATCCTTATATTGCTCCAGCTCTATTATCAGGTACGGATTTATTCCGTTCAATTACTAAAAAAATTGAGGGAGCAGATGCAAGAAATAATTTTAAAAATCAATTTTTATCTGATAGATTATATACTGCTAAAGAAGATGATGCTACTGATAATAGAGGAGATTATTTAACTAACACACCGGGGTTTGGTTTAGACTTTAGACCTAATCAAGCTATCTATGGTGACTATAATAAAATTGCCCAAATGGGTGGAGAAATGAAAAGAAAAGTAAGAATTACAAATTTACCACAAGCTGGATATGGTGGTACTCAAGATGCTAAAGCAGTTAATCAACTATATGGTAATTCAGCATATATGATGAACATGTATAATGGTGCTACAGAAGGAGTACCGCAAGAAGAATATAATAAAACATTAACTCCAGATCCAAGATCAGTATCAGTATTAGAGGCTGAGAAAGGTGAGACATTAGTACGTAAAGGTACTAACAGTACTATTCCTGAATTATTTACTATTGGTGGCAAACGTCACTCAGAAGGTGGTACACCATTGGGCCCAGAAAAAGCTACTCCAGATAGCTTTATATTTTCAGATACTAAAGCTATGAAGATTAAAGATGAAGATACTTTAAAATCATTTGGTTTTACAGCTAAGAAAGGTGGATATACTCCAGCTGCTATTTCTAAAAAGTTTGATCTTAATAGTAAAGAGTTACGTGAAGGTTTATATTCCGAAACAGATCCTTTACGTAAGAGTACTGCTATTTTGATGGCTGATAATTATATTTCTAACTTAGGTAAATTAGCACTTGTACAAGAAGCTAAAAAAGGATTTCCTCAAGGTGCTCCAGAAATTGCTAAACCATATATGGAAAAAGTAGGATTAGATCCTACACAATTTTTACCACCATCTCCTCAAGAAGGTATGGCTATGGCTATGTATGGTGGTATTCCTAAAGCTCAAATTGGAAGAAGTGTTGGTTCTAATGATGATATTACTGTAGATAACTTACCTAAATATGAATATGATTATATGAAATTTAGACAAAGAGCTAATGATCCAAACATACCACAACCATCTACTCAAGAATATATGGCTGCTCAAAAAGCATACAATGCAGCTAAATTTAATAATAGTTCAATGGCTAATCCAAACAATTGGGGTAGTGCTATTAATTATGGTCTTACTGGTCAGTTTGAAAATATGGGTGATTCTTATGCTAAATGGAATGGTAAAGATTATTGGAATAGTAAACCTTATATGGGCGATGAAATGGGCCAAATACTGAGGTATGGTACAGAACCTGCTTTTATGGCAACAATTGCCGCTCCTATTGGACAAGGCTTACGTGCTGCAGCTACAAGATTAGGAATGGCTAGTCCTAATATAGCAAATGCTACTAAAATGGGATTAGCAGAAATTTCTTCTAGTCCAGGAGCTTTGTTATCTGATGTTTTAACAATTCCATACATTGAACAATTAGCAGGACCTGCAGCATTAGGTACCCTTATTGCTTTTCTTAATAGGAATGATCAGTCTTTAAGTTATGAACAACAGACAGAGTTATTAAAAAAATTAGATACTGATCAAGTAGATGAATTAATGCAATCTCCAGTTGGTGCTAAAGTTTCTAGTGATTCTTTAATGGAAGCTTCAAAGAGTAACCCTGATATTGATTTTAATAAAATACAAGATACTATTATAAAAGTTAAACCTTCAGTTAAAACTAAAACTAAACTTGATTCAATTAGACAGGGTATGTCAATTGATGATTTACTTAATGAAAAAGTTAATACTATGGTTGATAAAAAAGCTTATGGTGGAGAACTTGATACATATCAAGCAGGTGGTGAAAAAGAATTTGAAGAAGAAGTTTTTGGCCCAGGTGGTGTTAAACTTAAAAGAATTACTAAAGGTAATATTGTAACAATAGTAGATGCTGATGGTAAAGTTTTAGGATCAAAAACTATTGAAAATAATTATAGAACTATTAATCCTGATAGACTTGCTGAGTTAGAAAAAAGAGGTATTAAACTTAATGTACCTAAAAGATATGAGGGCAAAGAATGGAGTATGACTCCTGGTCGTCAAGGTATTAGAGAAGGTGCTGGTTCTTATGGTACTGAAGAATGGTATGCTGGAGAAAACAAAGATGATTTTGCTAAAAGACAAGCAAGATTTTTAAGATTTTATCCAAAGTTTAATCCTAAAAATGAAAATGATAATGCCGTTTTTCAAAATTGGTATAATAGTGATATCTATGATCAATCCATTAAATCTGGTTTAAGTGAAGAAGAATCTAAAAAGAATGTAAATGAGTTTGGTTTTGATCCTGAATCAAAAGATCCTAATCGTTTAGATTCTAAGTTTGGTCATTATACTTGGTCACGTCCTACATTTAATATTGAAAGAAAACCTAAAACTATAGAAAAAGATAGAGACCAGATTGAAACAAATGAATTAAATACTAATGCTGCTAAAAAGAGACCTATTGGTTTTTATCCACAAGATACATTAAATAGTTCAGCAGCTTTTGCTGATTTAACTAATATTAATAGATACTATCCTAAAATGACGCAGTTTAATCCTCAATCTATGAAACCTACATATTATGATCCTAATAGAGAGTTAGCTAATAATGCTGAGATGGCAAATATTGCTGCACAAAATATGTCTCAATTTACTGGCCCTCAAGCATTTAATGCTAGGTTTGCAGAAACTCAAGGAAGAGGTTTAGCTAATGCTGCAAATGTTTTAGGTAGATATAATAACTTAAATGTTGGTGTTGCTAATCAATTTGAACAAGCTAATAGTCAATTAAGAAATGAAGCTAATCTTAAAAATGCAATGCTGTCTAATGACTTCTATGATAAGACTAATATTACTAATCAACAATATGATAATAGTATGAGAGCTGCCAGAAGACAACTAGTTGATTATAATAATGCTGCATTAACTAATAGATTTATGACAGATCAAATGAATAGTTTGTATCCTAATTTCTATGTTAATCCTACTTCACTTCAAACTTATTATACTCCTGGTCAACAAATTACACCTAAACAAAAAGGTAATGATATGATGGCTTATTTAAATTCTACAGGTATTCCTTTTGATTTTACAAATCCTAATGTACAAACTGCTTTATTAAAAGGAATGATGGGAGATGTTAATACAGATGAGCGTGGTAATATAGTAGCTGCTAGTGCTGCTGCTAATAATAGAAGGAGAAGTAAATGAACCTAAACATTAAAGGTTTACTAATTTAACTTTATATTTGTTATATTTATATTATAGATAATGGCTACATACATTCAAGGTTTAACGGATTACATACCAAAAGCTGAACCATATAAACCAGATTTTGATTTTCTTAATACTGTTTTGTCAACAAGACAGAATAGGTATGATAGCGCACTTAATCAATTAAGTGGTGCATACGGTAGTATTATATATGCTGATCTTACAAGAGATGATAATAAAATTGCTAGAGATAATTTTTTAAAGAACTCTGAAAAAACAATTCAACAAATCACATCTTTAGATCTCTCTAATCCTGCTAATGTACAAGCTGCGCAACAAGTATTTCAACCATTTGTTGATGACAAAAAAATGCAGTATGATGTTATGCTTACTAAGGGTGTAAAGCAAGGTATACAATATTCAGATATGCTTAAAAATTCATTAGATCCAGAAGTATCAGGTAAATATTGGGATGCTGGTGTAAGGGGTTTACAGTATAAACAATTAGAGTTTAAAAGTGCATCACAGGATAAAGCATATAATATGCCTATTCCTAAATATGTTCCTTATGTAAACATAATGAGTAAAGCCCATGACTTAGTTGGGGATGATTTTAAAAATATTAAAATTGAGCAAACTATTGGTGGTTATGATGTTACAACTACAGGAGGCCAAAATGCTATTGCTCCAATAAGTCAATATTTAAGTATGGCTTTAGCAGATGATCCTGCTGTAAAAGCTTATGCTAATGAATTATCATATGTTAATTCAATGAATGCAATTACTCAATTAGCTGATTCAAAATATCAAGGTAATATAGAACAAGCATCTGCAGAATATTATGTAAATAATGCTGGTACATTTCTTAAAAATGATGTAAATAGATTAGAGGATATTGAAGATGGTTATTTACAATATCAATCTAAAGTAGATGTTTATGAATCTAAAATAAATAGGGGTAGTAAATTAACACCTAAAGAACAACAAGATTACCAAGCAACTTTAGCTAAAAGAGATGGTTATGATAAAGCTAAAACTAATCTAACTGATAGAATTAGTCAAATGCAAACTGCTATAGATACTGAAGATATATCTTTATTATCTAGAGTAATTAGATCTTCTGATGCAAGTTCATACATAGCAAATGAAGTTGGTAAAGCCTCTCAAGTTGAAGCATATAAAAATTATCAAGTAGAGAAAGAAATAAATGGATTTGCAAAATCTAAATTTGATAAAGCTTTAGATTTTTCTTACTGGACTAAGCAAGAAAAAATACGCCAAGATTTTGAACGTGAAATGAAAATGTTAGAGGTTGGTGGAGCAGATGATTTTTCAATTGGTACTACAAAAGGTGAGGCAGCTGTTGAAGATGCTTATGTAGGAGATAGAGCTGAGTATAATAATAGTTGGCAAAGTTTTGGTGGTAGTGTATATGAATTAACTAATACTATCACTAGTATAAATGATCCTAAATTAAATAGTGCTGTTGGTAATATATTAAAAAGTACTGGTTACAATATGGATCAATTGAAAAAAGGTAATATTTCATTGACTGCTCTTAATAAAATATTTAACGGTATTCAAGATTCAGTTAAAGCTGATCCACAACTAGCAAAGAATTTGGGCCCACTTATTATTAAAGCAAATGATAAACGTCAATTAGCTTATAGTAATGTTGCAGCTTTAAATACTAATAATAAAGTTATTGCAGCTAACATGAAAGCATCTAAAGATTATGTGCCAGCATTTGTTGATTATGTATTTGGTCAAGATGGTGGATTAAGAGATGCAAACTCTGCTTATAAACAAGCATTACAATCTAATGCTAATATTGATAGAGATGCATTTATGGATGATTATGAAGATTTCATAGATGACTATCAAAATAAATACACTGATCTTGCTAAGAATAAAACTGGATATAAAGTTGTAGGTACAGCTGGACCAGGTAGTTACACAAGTAATTACATACAAGGTATTGCTGATTTTAGTAAACCTGCTTCAAAAGTAACCATGGGATTAAGATCTGCTTTGGGTGATGCATTAAATAATGAATCTAAAATAAGTATTGGTTCTGCTAATGATGTAGCTGCAGCTAGTGATCGTGTATATAATGATATTGAAGATAATACTACAATTAGAGGTTATCTAAATAATCTTATAACTAATGCTAGAGCTGAAAAGAAAAGTGTTAGATATGATTATCAAGGTAGAGCATTAGGTAGTCAAGGATTTCATGCATTAACTGTTAGACCTTTAGCATCTGATCCGGATTTAAAAGCTTTAAAAGAAGCTGGAGCTATTGATGATAAACAATATAATAAAATTATATCTTCGGGTATTACTGCAATTATACCATCTAATCAAGTAACTAACCCCATTGCTAATAGATTAACTAAATCTGATAGAGAGGTTATACTAGATAATGTTGGTACATATAGATATGTTAATCCTAATGGTGATATTGATGTTACATTTAATAAAAAACCTGATGGATCTATCACTGCTTCTGGTACTGCTTATAATAGTAGAACAGGAGGAATTGAAACGTATGTAAACAATAATTTAAATATTATTAGTTTTAGTACTTTGCTTAATAATTTTGATGCAATTAAATAATAAATTAACTTTGTTTTAAATGGAAGAATTGGAAAATAGTGCACCTTCATTAGGTGTTGAACCAGGTTTGTCTTCAATATTTGAAGGTTCTGATGCGTTTCAAGCAAGTATTGCTCCAAGTAATATACCGCTTATATCTGTAAATGATAATTATAGTGTTCCTGGCATACCTTCACCTGAAGGATTTGGAAGTGTCTCTGTAGATTATGATCCTACAAATCCATTTGATATATCAAAACAAGTAATGGCTAAACCCATCACTGAATCTGATGTTGCATTTCAATCTTCTAAAGAAAAATATTTTCAGCCGGGTTATCAAAAAGCAAATTTTGATAGGTATTATAATGATAGTGATAATTTTTATAAGTTAGGGTTTAATCCAGTAGCTAATAATGAAGAACTATATAATGATAATAGAACATGGTATCAGGATTTATTTAGATCTGCTGGTGGTATTCCTAGTTTAGGTTTATCTGTTATTAAATCAGGATATTCAAGTCTTGGTGAAATGATGACCGGAGATTTCTCTATGAGTGATGAAACTGGTGCTAGAGAGTTCTCTCAGATAATGGCAGAACGTGGAAGTACTAGAGGAGGAGTTTCAGGGTTTACATCTAACTTAGTATTACAGTCAGGATTTGTTGCGGGTATTGCTGCTGATTATTTAGCAACTGAAGCTTTACTAGCTGGTAGTGTAGCGTTAAGTGAAGGTACTACTCTTCCTGCAGCTGTTGCTGCAAGTGCTGGTAAAACAGCAGCAACAATAAAATCTATAACTGCATTATTTGATGCTAACAGAGCTAGAGAAGCTTTTAGTGCTGTTAGGGCAATGAATGCAACTGCGTTAGGCAGAGGGGCTCTAAATGTAGCTAAAGGCACATTAGAGAATGTTATCCCTAATACATTTAAAAATCTTAAAACTGTTTTAACTGCGGATAGTCCGGTAATAGGATTAGCTAATTCAGTTAGAGGTGTTGCAGACTTTGTAAGAGATATGAAGCAGATTAGTTATGCTACTGCTGAATCTTCAATGGAGGGTGGCGCTGTTAAAAATGATTTCATTGACAAACACATTAATAAGTATGTAGAAGATAATGGTGTATACCCTGATCAACCTACATTAGATAAAATTTATGATAGAGCTGCAGATGCTGGTTTTACAACTGGTATGCTTAATGCTCCACTTATTCTTCTTACAAACAATATAACCTTTGATAATTTATTTAAAGGTGGTAAAAGTAGTTTAGGTAAAACTGCTTCTGGTATTATAGAAGAAAGTAAATTTAGTGGACGTACTTTAAAGTTTTCTGAAAGAACTGGTAAGTTTGAAACAATGGGTATAAGAGATTCTTTTGCTGAAAGCATTAGAGGTCTTAAAGCACCCAAAACATATTTACAATTTGCTGGTGGTTATTTTAAAAAGAATTTATCTGAAGGTATTCAAGAAATTTCTCAAGAGATTATTTCTGGTGCATCAGAAGATTACTATGATAGATTATATGATACACCTGAAGCAGGTGGTGTTGTAGCTTATTTAGCTGATGCTTATGAGAATATAAAAGATCAAGCATCTGCACAAGGTCTAGAAGTATTTGCTTCTGGATTTTTAATGGGAGGTATTACTGGTATTTCTACTGCTTTAGCTAACAGAGCTGTAGGTGGTGGTAAAAATATACTTGGAAAAATAAGTCAGGCTAAAAATCCTGAAGCATATAAAAAAGCTGTAGCAGAAGAAACTGCTAGGTTTGATACAATTGCAACAGAGTTAAATGATGCCATTAGTAATGGTAATAAAATTCTTACTGTAGATTTAGATAATCTTTTAGCTCAAATTAGATTGGGTACAGATATGGTAAATGCTAGAAAATCATTTGATGAAAAAGCATTCCATGATCTAAAAGATATGTCTAGATTTAATAGTGTCTATACTACATTGCAAGCTGGTAAATTTGATTTCTTTATTAACAAGTTAGAGGATATGAAACAAATGACTGGAGCTGAATTAAAAGAGTCATTTGAGTTAGCTGATGATGTTACAGATGAAGAAGCAAAAAAGATATTATATATTACTATTGATAGAGCTTATCAAATTAAAGATCAAAATGAACAATTTGCAGGATTTAAAAATCCATATAATCCTAATGCATTTAGGGCGGCAGATAGTCCAGAATCTATAAAAGCATTTATTGATGAACAATTAAATTATAATGCCTTTGAAGAAGCCCGTAAAACTGCAGTATTTAGTTTACATGGTTTTGAGCAAGCTAAGACACGTATGTCTGCTTTGACAAAAGAGATGTCAACTATTGCTGGTGTTGCTGATTTAGGTTACTCTGATGTTATATCTACTTTAAGTATTCCTAGTATTGATAAAGAGATTGAATTACTAAGTGCTGAAATTGAAAGTAGTAAAGATATTACAGATCCTGCATTAATTAAAATTACTGATAATCAAAAGAAAAAATTAAAAGCTTTACAGTCTTTAAAAACTAATCTTGCCCGTATTGAGAATATTGATGATCCAGTACAAGTAAGAAAGACATCTTATTTAAAGAAATCTTTCACTGATTATATGAAGATTCTTTTAGATGAGAAAGGTACAGATCTTAATCCGGCTCAATTAGCTGAAGCATATAATATCTTTACTGATTATTATGCACTTAATCAGGATAAGACTAATTTTAATAAAGTTTTATCTGATTTATATGATCCAAATAACTTTATTAAACTTGCTGAAAGAGAGAGAACTGTAGCAGTAGTAAGAAATAATAGAAGAGTTGAATTTCTTAAGAAAGCTTTTGCTAAATATGCAGAGACATCTAAGATTGGTATATTCTTAAAAACATTAACTGAAGCTGGTTTTGCAATTGATCTTAAATATTTAAAAGCATTAGAAAAAAATACATTTGAAGAACTTAAAGATATAATACTAAATGATCCGGATATTAAATTTAGAGATTTAAATAGTAATAAATTATTTGGTAAAGAAGATCCTAGATTTAAAAATATTAAAGAAGCTGTAGAAGGATTTGAAACAAGAGTAAAACCTGATCCTAAAACTACAACTTCAACTGCAGGTACAACTTCTTCAAATTCTACAGAGTTTGGTAATGTACCAAGTGAAGAAGAATTAGGTGGTGAAACTACAGAAGATATTAGTGAATTTGCACAAAAGGTAGTACGTAGAGTATATGATGATTATTTAAAATCATTAAAAGAGGTAGAGATACCAAAGTCATTTGAAGAATTTGTTTCTACCCCAAAAGTTATTAACATTATAAATGCTATTACAGCATTAGAAACAACTTATGATAATGTTGTTGATGAAAATAAACCTGAGTTTACAGAATGGTTAAGGGTAAATGCAAGAACACCAATTGTTTATGATATATTAAACAATAATAAAGTTACATTCTCTGACATCTTTATTCAAGAAAGAGATGAAAATCAATATAATAATGATGTTTTAGAGGAAGGTGAAACTGTTGTATCTAAAGGTTACAATGGTGTATTTATTACTAAAATTGTTTCTACTGAAGGTGTTGATGTTTATTTTGTAAAAACAAATCAAGGACTTGATGCATTTCAAGTTATTGGTTCTCCTAAAGAATTACAACCTATTGCTGATGATGCTTATCTTGATTTAGAAGATGCTAAAAAAGCACAAAAAGGAATTGGTGATTATTATGCTAATACTAAAAAGCAATTTATATTTGATAATACACCACTTACAAATGGACAGATTATTACTGATTCAAAAAATAATGAATTCATAGTTTTATCTTATCCAACTGAAATTGCTGCAGGTTCAGATTTAAAACTTAAAAATGCTAAAACCGGTTCTATTCTTACAACTAAATCATTTAATGGATTTAAATTAGAGAGAGCTCCAATAGAAAAGAAAGAATATAAATCACGTTTTGATTCTATTAATGTTTTAAATAAAGCTTGGGGTAAAAGAATAGGTGATGAACCACAAGTAGAAGCTACTACACGGTTAAGTAATTTCTTAAGAGATACACCAGCTGATGAATTAAAACAAGGTCTTAGTATTAGAATTACTAATCTTAATAAAAATGTTGAAAGATATGATTATCTAAAATTAAAAGATCAAAAAGAAAATGATTCTTTTGGATTCTTTAGAGATCCCTATGCTATAGCATTAGTATTTAATGGAGAAGAGATTGGTTACTTACCTAATCCAACATCATTTCAATTTTTAGATAGTCAAGGTAATCCTATTTCTTATGATAGACTAAATGCTGATAGAGTTAAACAAGTTTTTTATTTAAGAAATAATAAATATAATTATGCTGTTGCTGATATAAAAGCTAGTTATAAAAATAAAGTTGCTTTATTAAATTATTTAAAATCTAAACTAGGTAATAATAACTCTGCAGAAATTCCATATAGTGAACTTAAAGATGTAGCTAATATTAATATTGGTTTAGGATCTTACGAGTTTTTATCTCGTGATGAAGAAAGACCTAATTTTTCTGAGTTAACATATAATACTATTAATGGTGGTATATACATTATTGATAGACAAAACAAATATAATAAAGGAACAGTTGTTAGTGTTGAAGGTTCTCCTATAACTGATATTGATCCTGATCTTTTAGAAGCTACTGAAAAAGAAATTGATGCTGCTAGATATAATAAATCTGGTTCCGATGGATTATTAAAATATGGTAGATATGTAGCTGTTATTAAATTACCTAATGGTAAAATTAGATTTGTAGAGTTAGGTACACCTTCTCTTTCTAATGAGGTATTAGAAACATTGACTGCTGATATTAAATCTAGAATTGAATTATCTAAAAAAGATAATTTAAATGAAGAAGGTGAAGCTGTTGAACAAGAGTTCAATGATATCTGGAATAAAGATAATATTGATAATAACTTATTTATTTCTTTACCACTAAAAGATCGTGGTAAATTTATTAATGTTTATGTTGGTGCTAATGGTTCTTTAGTTATAGATTTTATAAATAGGAATACTAGAAATGCAGAAATTAAACGTAAGAAATATATTACTAATCCTGAGTTTAATAATTTCTCTGAATTTTTAAGTTTATTAAATGCTTCTATAAAAGAGCATGATGCTGGTGTAAAATTAGAGGCTAATAAAATGGATGTTGTTCTTACAGGAAGATCATTCAAAGCATCTTTACCGGCAAGTGTTGATACATTACAAGTATTAGATATGGAAGCTAGTGTTGGAAAAAATGTTGTTAAAGATGTATCTATATATGTAGATATGCTTGAATCAGCATCTGATGTCCAAGCAGATCCATTATTACCAAAAACTGATGCACTTGAATTAGATGAGACTTTTGGTAATATAAATATTAATGCCTCAGCAAGTGAAATGCAAACTAATGCTGATTTGTTAAGAGGTATTGCACCAGTTAATGAAACTGCTAAAGAAGTTATACCCGGTAATGCAGATGAAGTTTTAAATAAACTATTAGCTACACAACAGTCTATTCCTCAGCAAATTAAAGAACTTGAAAATCAAGTTAATAAAAAAACTGATGAAATAATTAATGAATTACGTGCAGCTTTAACTGCAGAACAAGGTGAACTTACTACTGCGGATAAAAGATCTATTAGAAATAGTGCAGAAACTTCTCCTGAAGTATTAAAACTTAAAAATAAAATTACTGAATTATCAAAATTAATTGGTCTTAAAGTAGTTAGTGCTGGCTATACTGAATCTGATATTACTAATTTAAATGAGTTCTTAACTTGGGTACAAAATAATCTTCCTGATTTTATTACGGTAGAAGATTTAAATACTCTTAAAAATAATTTATATAAAGAAGGTAAAACAGTTGGAGCATTTGTATCTTCATTATCTAACGTAGCAGGTAATGTAGAAGTTAATGGTACTATCTATACATCTGCCAGTTCTCCATTTAAATATCACGAAGCTTTCCATGCTGTATTCCGTTTATTGTTAAATAATAAACAGATATCTAAATATTTAGAGATTGCTAAAAAAGAGTTAAGAGAACAATTACGTAAAGAAGGTAAATCTTTTTCTTTAGCTAAAGAAGAGATGCGTATGTTAAATCCTTTATATGCTGCAATGACTGATTCAGTATTAGAGGAAAGAATGTATGAAGAGTATCTTGCTGATAAATTTGAAGATTGGAAAACTAATAATAAAACAGAGACCAGTTATGTAAACAAAAGTTTGTTTGCTAAACTTGTTGAGTTAATTAAAAAGGTATTTAGTAGATTTGGTAAGAATGAATTAAATTCTTTATTTGAAAATATTGATGCCGGTAAATATAAAAATAGTAAAGTAGTTACAAATGTATATACTGACTCACCATTTGATATAAGTGAGCCTGTACTTAAAGCAATTAAAGTTGGTACAGATGTTATTGAAGATACTACATTTACTGCAGAAGGTGAATTAAAATATATTAAAGTAGATAAGTATTTACCTGAATCTGAGGGTACTAGATTATCTGCAACAGTTGCTGCACTTTATAATAATAAACTTAAAGATGCAACTAAAGAAACTAACACTGAAGATTTATTAGATTCTGTATTAGATGTTTATGAAGAACTTTATAATCCAGAGTTAGATCAATATTTAGATTTTGATACAGAAAAACTTAATAAATTAAAAGAGTATCAATTAATATTTAGTAGAACTGAAAATAGAGATATTCTTAAAGAATCAGTTCGTGAGCATTTAGCTATTTTAAGTATTAAAGAAAATAATGAGCAAGATGTATCTGATGATGTTATAGATGAATTAGGAGAGAGAGGTAAACAAAACTATACAGAGGGCGCTGCTTCTGTAGGTGGTTTTGGTAGTTTATCTAAGTTCTTAAGGTCTTGGATATCTACTATTACATATCAAGCTTCTGATGAATTTGGTAATGTACAATTCTTAGATGGTACTCCTTATATTCAAGCAGTAGATGGTTCTACTGTATATAATGGTATTCTTAAATCAATTGCTGGATCTGAAGATATAAATGATGTTCTTTTAAAACTTAATTTATTTAAAGAAAGAAATTTTGAATCAGGTAAAGTTATTCAAGAATTTTTTAATCAAACAGGTGTTGTAATAGATGAAGATGATAATATAGATTTATCTAATGTTAAAAATAGTTATTTGTTCCAATCTTTTATAAAAGGTTTTGGTCAATATGCTGTTGATTATTTATTTATTAATAAAGATTTAGGAAAAGAGATAAGTAATATTATATCTGCAAATAGAAAAGATTCTGGTAAAGTACAATTTGATCAGTGGTCTCAAGCATATAGTGATGTATATGAAAGTAAACTATCTCCTGAGTTAACACGTAAAGCAAAATCAGTTATAACAAAGTTAAGAGCTGCAATGGCTCCAACTAAAAAGTATACAGATGATCAATTAATTCTTTTAACAAATAAATTATCTGTTGAGTTAATGGAAGTTTTAGGTATTTCATTGAGTGGTATGTATTTATCATATTCAATTGTAGATAGTCTTCAAACTACTCTTACACCTAAACAAATAGTATTATTTAAACTTTATTCTGAAGTAACTCCTATAACTATAGATGATTTAGATCAATTATCTATAATGGTTGATAAAAAAGAAAATCCTTTTATCAATTTAGAATATGAGACAGAGACTGATAAACAAACAGGAGAGATAGTTAAAGAAACTGAAATTCTTCAGGGTGGTGTTACAACTCGTCTTTATAATATTGCAAAAGCTAATTCTGTATTTGATGAATCAGTATATGCTACTAGTTGGAAAAATGCTGAAGGAGAATTAGTATACGTACATCAATTACCATCTTATCATTTAGTTAAAATAAATGAAATTAAAAAAGCAGGTGGAGTTGGAGAATTAAAAAATGATCCATTTTTAGAAAATAATTATTTATTAAATGATCCTAATTTCTTAGAATCTTTAGATTTAGTAACTGTTAAAAGAATTGATGGTCAAAAGGTTAGTATTCTTACACAAACTGGTGAAGGTGATATCATTGAAAATAAATTATTAGATGTAAATAGACGTGAAGGTACTACATATGGTAGTTTTACAGCTGAAGAATTTCTTACCTCTCTTATTGATTTATATTCTTCTGGTTCTGTTATAGAAAGAAACAAAAAGAAATTTGCTACTAGTAATCATCTTATTCGTGTAATTGAAGCTTCTAGTACAGGTAATATTGTTAATCTTCCTATAATTAAAGCTGTTAAAAAAGTAGGTAATAGTAATGTTATTACTGATGGAGCTAAAAATATTATCTTAGGTTTTGTAGAACAAGAGTATAATCGTATTGGTAGAGTAGTTAATGAAGAAATTAAAGATGATATTTATGACTACAATACGGGTAAGATGCGTGGTCTTACTTTATTTAAGACTGGCAAATTATTAACTGCTGATTTTCAAAAAGAATTAGAGGAACAGGCAAAACAAAATTTACCATTAACAGATAAACAAAAAGAAAGAATTAAAAATGAAAGTAATAATAAATTAATTAATGAAGTATATGAATTAATTGATATATTAATTGATGATAATATTATTGATGTTAATGATGAAGGTAAAATAAGTAAATCAGCATTATCAGGATTTGTAAATAAAGGATTTAGAAAAACTGATAAATCAAAATCAATTGACAAAACTAAAAATAGTATTTACAATTTAGCATCTAGTGACTATAAGTATAATCTTATACAGATTTATGTAAATGATTTTATCAATACTACGGCTATTAACCAATTAATGCATGGTGATCATGCTTTATCTTTTAAAGATGCTGTAGATGAGGTTAAACGTGCAAAAGGATCCAATGCAACGGGTGCAAATATTGAGTCTATTATTAAAGATGAAAGACTAGGTATTAATCATGCATTTAAAACTGCACATATTGTTACTATAGCTGATCCTTTATTCTTAGCTAAATATGCGGGTGGTAAAGGAGAGAAAGCAAATGCTCAAATGTGGATGACTGTAAAAGCTTTACGTTATACATTATTTGGTTTAGGTAAACTATCTCCTATGCAAGCTGAGTTATTAAACAAAATTGAAAATGGTGAAACCGTAACTGGGGATTTCTTTTTTGGTGATAACTTAAAGAAAGGTGCTGTATCATTTGATGCTGCTACTAACTCTATTAAACTTATTTATTTTGATGGACAAACATATATTAAAACATCAGGTTTTGTTTTAACTAAAGAGTTTACATCATATGGTAAAGATTTTAAAAATGCATTACCTGGTAGAGAAGAAATGCATAAACTACGTGAGACTCTTGAAGCTTATGAAAAAGATAAAGAAACTGTAAGTTTAGCAGTTCCTGTATCTGCATCTAAAGGTAAAAAGATAAATGTAGCTGGTGATATAAATAGTATTACTGATACTAACTTTATTGAAACCCAAACTAAATATTGGAGATTACAATTAGAGAATCCATCTAATAAAGTTACAATTACTGATACTACTCAAATTAAAACAATTCTTACATCTGAACAGAATGATGATATAGTTTCTTTCTTTGGTAATAATATTAGTGTTGGAGAACTTAAAAAGATTTATAAAGATGCATCTATTAATAGAGTTAAAGTTAATTATCTTGGAAAAAGAAATGCTATTTTTACACTTAATTCAGGAGTAGAAGAAGTTAAAAAATCTATAGAAGCTGGTAAGGTAACACCTAAACTTGCAGCATTTCAAAAATATGCTGTTGAAACATTAAGATCTTCTGCAGGTGATGCTCAAATGATTGAGTTTTTTGAGTTGGATGAACAAGGAGAACCTAAATATGATCTTAACTCACCTATTACTATAGATAAATTTGTTGAATTATTCTTATCTTATTTCTCTAAAGGTGTATTATCTGAAAAAGTTCCAGGACATGCTGTTGCATTGGTATCTGACTATGGTGTAAAACAACTTAAAAAAGTACTAGAGTTAGATGAGAATGGTCAACCAAAAAGATGGGAGATTGTAAGAGTTGAAGAATTTAAAACTAATCCATCTAAGTATGGTACACCTAAAACTCAAGCTGATTTAGAAAATAGAACTTTTAATGATTTAAATGTTGGAGATTACTATGTAGATGATCTTAGACATAATGTACCTGAGTATGATGAAGATGGTAATATTACCGGATATTTTACTGAGTTTATTATGCCAGCTCACTTTAAAGAGTTATTGAGTTTTATTAAACCTGGTGATAAAATACCAGATGTAATAGCTAAAATGTTTGGTGTACGTATTCCTTCACAGGATAAACACTCTGCAGTTGCACTAAAGCTTGTAGATTTTATGCCTGTATATTATGGATCATCTGCAATATTTCCACAAGAACTTATTGAGATATCAGGAGCGGATTTTGATATTGATAAACTTTACATAGCCATTCAAGAATGGTTAGTAGAGAATGGTAAATTTAAAGCATACGGTTCAGGAAAAAGTATTACTGAAAGATTTAATCAGTTTGTAAAATATCAATTTAGTAAAAATAAAGACTTTAAAAAAGCATACTTTGAATTTTACTCAGCTATTAAAAAAGAAAAACAAGATGAGTTAGAAGCTTTACAAGGATTAGACATAGATATATCTGACTCTGATTACTTTAATGATTTTATAGATAAAGAAGAAATTGTTCAAGCTACATTGGTTTCATTAGGATTACCATCTACTGCAGATGAATATAATACTAAAATAGAAAAATTAGGATATGAACCTTATCAAGGAGCTCTTAATAATACTATTGTAAATGCACGTATTGCTCTATTAAATAATACAGATATGGTTACTGCAAAAGAAGGAGAGATTCCTAAAGCTTTTCAGGTAGCTACTGTACAACCTCTTATTAATCTTGTTAAAAGTTTTACAGAAGAATTTCCAGAATTAAAAGATCAATTAGAGGAAGGTAATTACAATGTAGATACATTACTTGGTAAGTATTATGCATTTAGAAATAATAAAGAAGGTGCTAGAAATATTGGACCTGCTGTTAATTCTTTGCTTGTTTATAGTTTATTAAATACAAATGGTATAGATATTAGAAAAGCAAGTACATTTACTGATGAGACTGGTGAAACAATTAATTTAGCTTCTTTAAGATTTAAACTTAATGGTAAACAATTTGACACATATAGTGAATCAAGAGCCTATAATGCAGAAACTGGTGAATATGATGGTGAAAGAATAGCAGACGTTTTATCAACATTAGTATCAGCAATGACAGATAATGCTAAAGAACGTCTTGCAGCTAAATTAAATCTTAATATAGACTCATTAGGTATTGTTGCAAATATGGTAGCACAAGGTGTACCATTAAGAGATAGTTTATTATTTATTAATCAACCAGCTATTCATAAATTCTATAAAATTTTAAAAAGTAATAAATCATCTTACGCTACAGAAACTCAAAGAAAAACAGGTAAGAACTCTATTATTAACAGTTTAATAGCTGAATATGATGTAAAAGAAATTCCAAATAATATTTCAACAGCTGATCTTGAAAATGGTATTAAAACAAACAGTCCTGAAATTCAAACTGTAGTACTTAATAGTTTTAAAATTCTTATGTTACAATCAAATGCAATGATGAGTGTATCATCTATTCTAAAAATAAATAAAGGTTTACCTAAAGATTTAAGTGAGTTTGATGAAATTTATGATAAAGCTTTAGATTTAGGTATTGAAATGACAGATGAAGAATTTGAGTCAAGCAATATACCTTTTGATATACGTGGTCTTTTAAGTTCTTCAAGTACTACTTTTGGTTTTAACTTTACTGTATATAGAGAGATTAAATCTTTAATGGGTTCAGTTATGTTAAATCGTACTCAAGTAGTAAATAATATGCGTGATATTATCCTTGAAAATACTGATGTTAGTCCTAAAGATAGAAAGAACTTTAAAAATATATTAGATAAAAACTTAATATCATATTTTGCTATTAAATCTTATGTTAATCTATTAAGAAAAGGTGGTTATAAAAGAGCTCTTGCATCTTTAAATAATGGTATGATCTATGATCAAACAGCAAGTACATTACCAGAAAATATGGATGATGTAACAGATGTGGTTAAAAAATTAAGAGAGTTAAAACCTAATAATTATTTTGTAAATAAATTCTTATTTGCAATTACTGCTGCTAATAGGTCTAATAAAGATGCAATTAATAAAGTAGATTTTAATAACTGGAGTAAACTAAGTAAATTACAACTTAATAAAATACAATATAGTTTTATGGAGTTATATACAAATGATATAACTAGACCATATGCTATTGACTTATTTCATTACTTACTTGTTAAAGATGGTGGTCAATTTAAATCTGGTTCTTTCATTAGAATTATGCCAAACTTTATGTTTGAAATGATTCTTAATTCTTCTGGTGCTGCAACACAAGCATTAAAAGGCCAAGCAGATAATAAATTAGTTATTAAAACATTTGGTGCAAATATTAATGAATTGTATAATGAGTTTGTTAAAGGATTTTTACAAAATTCTAGTATTACATTCTTTACTAAAACAATAAAAACAAATATTAAATCTGAAGAACTTAAAAAAGTAAAAGAAAATTTAGGTATTGAACCAAATGCTAAAATTGAATCACCTATTACAGCTACTGATAATAAACTTTTAATAAATGTATTTAAAAATACTACTTATGAAAAACAAATGATTCCTTTAAGTGAGGTATCTAGTTATCAAGGTGATGAAGTAATAGTTGATAGTAATGGTAATTATCAAATTGTACAACCAATGGTAGCCTTACCCGGCCCAGCTAAATTAACTGAAGAAGGTAAAAAATTATATAGATATAATTTAACACTTTTAAGAATGTCAGGTTTAGTTTTAAAACCTAAAAATGATAAAACTCAAGTTGGTTTTCCATTAGTATTTAAAAAAGTAGACTATTTAGGTTTTGATAGAACTACTACTTTTTATAAACTTGTAAGTGTAAAAAGAGATAGAGTAAACAATAAAGAAAACTTAGCAGATCTTATTCAACCTGGTGATAAGTATGCATTTGGTATATCTGCTGAATATGAAAAGTTTGATCCAATTGGTTCTAGAAAACAATTTGCTGCAGGATTTGTAATTCCTGGTGCATTACCAACAAGTAAAGGTGTATTTGCTAGTAGAAAGAATAAAGATATATTTGGTAATCCCGGAGCAATTCCTGATTTTAATAATATAGATTTTGATGCTAGTATAGATAAACAATTAGCTGCTTTAGATTTTAGTAAAGCGCCAACTGATTTTTCAAATACTTTATCTTCAAATGGTATTACAGTTAAAACAGAAGGTAAGAAAATTGTTTATGAAAAAGATGGCTCTCCTTTTGAAACAAATGCTAAATCACCTGAAGAATTAGCTAAATCATTAACTCCTCAATTTACAAATGAAGTAGATGACCTATCCGGTATTGATGCATTACTTGCAAATGCTCCAGCTACTGCATTTAATCCTGCTGTAGGAGCTATATTAAAAGCAAGTGCTGAGTATCCAGTTCTTAGTGAATTCTATTCTAATCTTACAGATCAAGAAAAAAATGATCTAAAAGAAAAATTAAATATTAATTCATTGATTAACTTTGTAGATAACTATAAAGGTTATATATCAACTGCCGGTGGTAATCAAAATAGTTTTGTAGAACAAATAAAAAAATGTTATTTATAAGAGATGGCCTGTCATAATAGAAGCTTACCAGAATATAAAGCCCTTATGGGCGTATACAATAATAACCTTATTGTAGATAGTATTATTGATCAATATCAATCTCAAAAAGATTTAAACTTAACTTATAATATAGAAAATATTAAAGAAGGAGTACCTGAACTATTTGAATCTAATCCTGATTTAGCTAAGATAGGAACACCTGAACAATACTCTGCATATTTAGATTCTATTTTTCCTGATAGTCAAATAAAAGATATTCTTTATCATATTGCAGGATATGAACGATATAATCCTAAAAGTTCTTCTGCTGATGAAGATGGTTATGAACCAATTTTAGGTAGATTTAGTTCTTTTGAAAATGTTAATAAAGAAGGAGTTTACTTTTCTGTAAAAAGTTATATTGATTATATAAAAAATAGAGTATCTACTAAAAGAAAAGAAGTATACGCAGCTATTGTTAATTTAAAAAATCCTCAAAATTTAAAAAATACTGACAATCCTATTATTATACGAGATAGAATTGAAAATCTAGAACTCCCTTCAAATATAGATGGTGTTTTAGGTATAGAACAAGAAGAATTTGATGCTAATAGAAATTATATTCATGATCAAAATAAAAGAAAAAATTATAATGTCTACTGGGTAAAGAACCCAAATCAAACACATATCTTAGGAAACAAACAAGATATAGATGGATTTAAGCAGTTTGTTAATAATACAAATACTCTTGAAACAGATAATTTATTTCCAAGTGTTGGAGAGGCTTCAGAAATAGTTGATAAAAATAAAGTAAAATTTAATATTAAAAAAAGAAATTATGCTAATGCTGTTTTACAAAATTTAAGAAAGCAACGTTTAATTTCTGCTGTTACTGTAAAAGGTGAGTTAAAGTATTTTGTTACTGGTACAAGAGAGGGCATGCGGGAAACTAATCCGGCAGTTCTTAATAGTAATAGACAAAAGATTATTAACTATTTATCTTATAACAATATACGTCCTGAGACATATACTTTTTTACCAACTACAAATAGTATAGAATTTACTGTTAGAGAAAATATGTTTAGTCCGGAAGATGTAATTGGTGAGTCTTCTAATTCAACTAATGCTTTAGATGTACTAGAATATTTATCAACAGTATTACCGGATGTAAGATACAAGGTTGTAAATATTGAAGAAGCTAAAAAAATATTTGATAAATTAACTGAGAATCAAAAAGATAAAGTAAATTTTAATACGGTTAAAAGTTTCTATTATAATAATACAGCATATATAATTAAAACTAGAGTTACAACTGAAACAGCTATTGAAGAAATGCTTCACCCAGTTGTAGATGCGTTATATGTTAGTAGACCAGATATCTTTGGTAAATTACTTGTTGAAGCAAGAAAAGCATTTCCTATTTTAAATCAACAGATTAAAGATAGTTATGGTAATGATAAAGGATTTTTTGAAGAGTATAGAAATTTAGAGTTAGTAACTCAAGCATTAACTAGATACTTTAAAAAAGAGTATGAAAATAATCCAGGTAGTTCTTTTAAAAATTCTATAAAAGAATTAATGGAGTGGTTTGCTGAACTTATAAATGATATTTATAGAGCAATCACAGGTAATAATTTAAACATTAAAGTAGAAGACCTAAAAGAAAATGTTACTTTTACAGATATTGCAAAACTATTAAATACTGAAGAATTAAGATTTACTACGGGCCCAATTAATAATGATGTAAAAGGTTTTCCTAAATATAGTATCAATAAAAATGATCCTGAATATGTTAGAAAAGAATACAGTAAAAAAGCAGCTAAAGATAGATCTGTAAATAATTTACAAAGAGATATTATAGACAAGTTATATGATACTCCAATGTTTCTTGATGAAGAAACACATACATATACAAATTTAGATACTGCTGAAGAATATAAGTCTATGACTTCTGCTATTAAAGGTGGCTTAAATGATCCAGATAATCTTTATGAAATGAATAGATTATTTGGTAAAGACTTTGATAAAATTCTTCAAGATATTATAGATGGTAAAACATTTGATGAGGCAATAGAAAATGTAACTGTCTTAAGTAATGAGATGGCAGAAGATGCCTATGATTCACTTAGTGCTTATGTTGCTACACTTACCTTAGATGGATCTGTAATTTTACCACAAGTTATTCTTGCTGATGACCAATCTAAAATTGCCGGTTCATTAGATATTTTAATTATTAAACCAGACGGTTCATTGTATATAGTAGATTTAAAAGTATCTAAAACAAGTATTAAAGATGCAAACTACTATGAAAAAACTTATCCAACAAATGAAGGTTCATTATTACAAGGTAGAAGTTTAACAACTAAACAACAACAAAGTATTCAAGTAATGGGTTATGCCAAGTTGGCAAACATTAATGGTTTTCCAGTAGCTGGTGTATCAACTTATCATTATAATTTAGATATTGAAGGAAAAGGTGATAAACAATCTGTTAAAAGTTTTAGAGTTGAAGGTGTAGTACAACATAATGAAACAGAGAATTTGGAATATGTAGATATGATTATTCCAACTATACCATTTCAAAATGTAGTTAATGATCTTAAAATTAAAAATGGTTTTAATGTTACCAATGATCCAGACTTTATTAAGCCTGAAGATGAAAAACCAGAAGAATTAACAAATGAGCAATACACAACTATCTCTCAGTTTATGAAAGATGTTGTTACTCAATTTTCAAAACGTACAGATGTTTTACAAAGTATAATTGATTCATCTAAAGCAGTTAAACCAAAAAAACAAACTATTGATAAAATTAATAGTTTAATTGCAATACTTAGTGCAGAAATAAACTCAGGTAAAGCTGATATAGCATTAGGTAGATTCTTAAATAGTTCAAAAGAAGAGTTAGAAAACTTTATTAAGTATGCATCTAATCCTAAATCTGTTGGTAAAGATGATTATATATCTGTAGTAATTATGTTTAGTAAGTTTATGGAAACTTATAGAGGTATCCGTAATCTTAGTTTAAGTAATGTTATAAATCCGGGCCAGAGAGATATTGCAATTGCTGTAACAGATCTTTTAAATATTGCTGATAACACTATTAATCAAGCTATAGAAAACTATGTAATGAATTTTATTAAAACAAATTCAACTAGGAATTTTACAGATGATGATTTAAAAGCAATTATAAAAGAGACTACAGATATATCAGTAGCTGATGCACAAATAGGTGATCTTGCTACTAGTACAGATACAATTTTAGCTCTTATAGATAAAACATTTAAAAGAGAGAAACAAAAGATTGAAGATGATGTACAGGAGTTTAGTGCAAGAGCTATTGAAATTGGTAATAGATTAGCAGCATTATCTAATAATAAACCATCATATGATTTCATGTTAGTAAATGATAAAGATGGTAAGTTTACCGGAAGATATGTACAAAAGATTGGTTATCAGTACTATAAGATGTTTTATGAATTAAGAAATAAACTTGTAGATAATAATGGTAACTGGTTAGAATACATAAACATTCCTAATTTAGATGATGCAAGAGTTGAAGATATTAAATTTAACCAAGAACTATATACTAATAGACAAGCATACAGTGATTTTACTAAAGGAGAGAAAGTAATTGGTGGTAAAGTAACTGATGGTAATTTCCATAAGTATACAGATGACTTTAAAAAAGAAAGAGAAAAATTTGAAGAATATCGTAACTATAGTTGGAGAAAGAAACGTGGTATAACAGATTCTCAATATGCAATTTATAGAAATAAATACTATAACTATTCTGAATATACTAGTGCTTTAAAAGAAAAAGATGGTACCTTTATTGGAGCTACTACACTTAGAAAAGCATGGTTTGTAAAACCAGAATTTAAAGAGGTAAGAGATATTGCTGCTGATGGTACTAACATGGTAGATGAAAAGTACATCAAAATAATGAATCCCAAAACAGATTTAGAGAGAGCCCAAAAAGAGTTCTATGAATTTTGGTTACAGGAATTTGAAAATGGTGCTCTTAAAATGTTACCTCCTTCAGTTAAAAGAGATATGACTGGTAAATTACCAAGACAAGCAAAAAACTTTTTTAACAAATTAAAAGAGAGTCCATCTAGTGCTACAACACTTTTAACTAAATCTGTTTCAACTTGGTTTAAAAGCTTTACAGATTCAGGATATCAAAAAGTAGTTCTTACTGATGAAGAAGGTAATATTATTGAAACACCTCCTATTTTCTTTACAGGAAAACTTAAAAGTCAATATACTATTGATAAAATTAAATCTGAAATACAAGATTTACAAAATGATTTTAAGGATGGTAAAATAGCTACAAATAAATATAGAGAACAAATAAAAAATCTAGAACAGCAACTTAAAAGAAATGAGTCAATGCTTAGTAAAGATGAGTTAAATACAGATCTTGTAGATAGTTTAATTAAATTTAGAGCAATGGCCTCTAATTATCAACATCTTAGTAATGCTGAAGATACAATCTTTGCATTAAAAAGAATTGTTGAAAACAGAGAGTATAGTCAATCTCAAAATGTATTAGTACGTACTGCAACTGGTACTAAAGCTAAAACAGTTTCAGGTTTAGAAAGTAGAACAGCAATCAGATTAAAAAAATGGTTGAAAATGGTCTACTATGAAGAACAAGAGTTTGATAAAACTACAGCTGATAATGTTATTAGTAAAATATTAAACGCTACTTCTTTATCATATGTAGGATTTAATATATTTGGTAACCTTAATAACTACTTAATGGGTAGAATCAATAATGGTATTGAAACAGGGGGCCAATTATTTTATGATAAGAAAGCTATGCTTAGAGCATCTGGTATTTATAATAGTGAATATTTACCTGGAGTATTTAAAGGTCTATCATCTAGTAAAGGTTACTATGGTGAATCAAAACCACAATCTAAATATGAAGCTTTGTTATATCAATACAGAATGGTAGATACTGTTGCACAACGTGAGGTAAAAGAAAAAGGTGGTTTAATGGAATGGGGTTTCTTTTTACAAGATGCTGCAGAAACTAATGTACAAAGTAAAGTTGGTATGGCAATATTGATGTCTAAGCAAATTACAAATGATAAAGGTGAATCTCTTTCTTTATATGATGCTTATAACTTTGATCCAAATACTGGAAAATTATCTTTAAAACCTGGTTTTGAATTATCAGATACAGAACGTTATGATGTTAGAAATAATATCCGTGAGGTTAATAAACAAATACATGGTAACTATTCTGCTGAAGATAGAGCTGCTTTACAAGATTATAGTATTGGTAAATTAGTATTTCAATTTCATAAATGGGTGTATCCAGCTTTTAAAGCAAGATTTAAAAGAGAGTACTATGATGAAAATCTTGGTTGGATTGAGGGAAGATACCGCACATTTGCAAACTTTATATCACATATTAAAGCTGCAAGAGGAGATATCTTTACTAAGATAAGAGATGCTAAAGAAACGTTAAGAGAAGATCAGATTAAAAACTTAAATAGAGTAGCAACTGAACTTACATTTATACTTTCATCTTTTGCATTAGCTCATATTGTAGCTTCTTTGGTATCAGGTATGGGATTAGATGATGATGATAAAGAACTTAAAAGATTATTAAATGCTATGGCTTATCAAGCAGATAGACAAACTTCAGAATTAACAAGTTTTATTAGCCCGGCTAATGCATATATGTTAATGAAGAGTCCTATTGCATCATCTAAACTTTTAGGTGAGCTAGGAGAAGCTGTAAGTAATACATTTGCATTTCCATACAACTATGCATTTGATGAAGAAAGTTTATATTATAAACAGGGTTCTAGAAAAGGTGAACTAAAACTTAATAAACAATGGTCAGATGCATTACCTATCCTTTATACAATAAATAGATGGGAATCATATGATAACGTAACAGACTTCTATGTAAAATAATGGGGGATTACTCCCCCCTTAAATTACTTGTGTTCAATAAAGATTGAAAGCTTAACAAAAATTAATCCTAAAGATATTCTTGTTGATTCAATTGATTTACCACGTTCCTCATAACTGAGGAAATCTACATGTACTCCTAAAAGTACATCTTGTTTTGGAAGAAATGTTATGCCTATCATGTTTTTATGTTTATTCAAATTTAAGTAATTTTTTTCGTATATTATATATGTAGTAACCTAAAAACCATCTAGGGCTGCATCCTGAATTAACTGCGGTAAAAACATACCGTATGAAATTTTTAATATTTTTAGGAGGACTTTTCAAGGATGAAAAGGGTAACATCTCCATGAAACGTCTATGTGGCTTAGTCTGCACACTTACATTATGCGCTACATTGTACGCTAATTCATTTACAGAAACTCATTTTGCTCCTTCTACCCCATTGGTAGATGCTGTTGCATTGCTAGCATTTGGTTGCTTAGGCTTAACTTCTGTTGAGAAAATTATGAAAAAAGAAGAATCTAATAAAGAATAATAATGAGTTTAAAAAATTTACAAGAGAGAGCAGGAGTTACCGCAGATGGTATCTTTGGCCCAGGAACAATGAAAGCAGCTATGGCAGCGCTTAAATTATCACCAGTAAGAGCAGCACATTTCTTTGCTCAAACTGCACATGAGACTGGAGGATTTAAAGCATTCTCTGAAAACTTAAACTACTCAGCAGAAGGTTTACAAGGAATCTTTGGAAAATATTTTCCGGGTGATTTAGAAAATTCTTATGCACGTAATCCTGAAAAGATTGCTAATAGAGTTTATGCATCAAGAATGGGTAATGGAGATGAAGCTTCTGGAGATGGTTGGAAATATAGAGGACGTGGTGCTCTACAATTAACAGGTAAAGCAAACTATAAAGCTTTCTCTGATTACTTGGCTAAACCTGAAGTTATGAGTAACCCTGATTTAGTTGCTACTGTTTATGCATTTGATTCTGCAATGTTCTTTTTTGATAAAAACAAATTGTGGTCAATCTGTGATAAAGGAATTACTGATGCTGCTATTTTAGAATTAACTAAAAGAATTAATGGTGGTACTCATGGTCTTGAAGATAGAAAATTAAAGACTTATAAATACTATGAATACGTAAAATAAAATGAAAAGACTGATAATCAGTCTATTATTAATTCTATCCATTCCTTGTTTTAGTCAAATAAAAATTGATAAAGCAGGGGATGGCTGGGATTTAAAAGTTGATTCAGCAATTCAACTAATTAAAGAAGTTGATATAGATAAATATCATGTACTTGAAACAAATTGTCATCAAGTATCTTTTATGATAAGTCCATATTCTTCTTGTGAATTAGAAGATAGTTTAGGTCATATTTACATAGCTGTAAATGATATTAAACTAAACTCTATAAATAATATTGCTGTAGTACTAGTACATGAAAGTCTCCATCTGTATATAGCCAAAAAAGGAATTAAACTTATTCCTGAACAAGAGGAGACATACTGTTATATGTATGAATTAAATTTTATAAAGAAATTAAAAAATCCAGAACCTTGGTTAATAAAACACGCTATAAATAATATAAACAAATGAAAAAATTAATTACGACACTATTTGGAGCTTTAGTTGCTTCTTTAAGTTTTGCACAAAGTTCTGCCACATCTCCTGGTACAGGCCATTGGGTGGTTATTGATTCTGGATATCAGGTTGCTACTAATACAGTAGGACAAACTGTTACTCCGCTTCACTTCTACAATACTTCTACTTCAGAGAAAATTACCGGTATGCAATTCCGTGTATTTTATGATAAAACAGCTTTTACTGCTGTTGTTCCTTCATTAAAAATTTCTGCTACTGATCAATATCTTCAGTATGTAGATAGTAATGCTCAAGGATTTTTAACTGTAACTTTGGCCTACACTGGTTCTAGTTCTAGTTTTAATTATTCTAATGGTGCTACATTTGATTTAACATTTACACATGCTGCAGAATCTATATGGAATAATTTAGATTCTATTAAAACTTTAAAGGTTTCAGGTGTTAAATCATTCTCTAACAGAGCTGCTACTATTTGGGGTAATGATACTACTTTGGTAGTTTATTCTTATGGTGGTCGTTTCAATCAAAAACTTTTACGTTTTGCTGCTAAGTTTAAAAACGTTACGGGAACTGATGCTAAAAATCTTTGGGTTAGTTTAGAGAAAAGAGCTAAAGCTTCTTCTACTTGGACTCAAGTTGCTGTACAAAAAACTAACTTACTTGGTGTAACTGTATTTAAGAAATTTATTGATACTACTTACTGGGATGTAAGAATGGTAGTTAAAGGTGATACTATGATTCCAGGTAATGTATTCTCTACTGCAGATGCACAGAAGATTAATCAATCTATTCTAGGACAATATACACCTAAAGGATTTGATTACTATACAATGGATGTAAATGGTACTAGTGGTGATATTTCTATTGCTGACGTATACTCAGTTTATGGTAGACTTGCCGGTAGATTTACTTCTTGGCCAAACTCTAGTAAAGATGTAATGTTCTTTACCGTTGCTGAGTATAATGCAATTAATGCTTCTACTAGTAATCCTACTGCTACTTATGCAACAGTAAATAACTTTACTTATTCTGTAGATGGTAAAGATTCTATTACTTACTATGTAGCTGTTAAAGGAGATGCAAATTCTACAGGTTTTAAAATGGCACGTTTAACTCCTATTAAAATTATTAATCCAACTAATATTAAAAAATATATTATTGATGAAACTGTAAGTTATGATTTTCCTGCAGAAACTATTGAAATCAATATGCCAAAATTAAGTGTTGATGATGGTAACTTAGTTAATATTCCAGTTAAAGTTATTACAGGTGGTAAATCATTAGGTGCATTACAATTAGATTTACGTTATGACACTGCTTATTTAGAGTTTAAAACTGTACAAAACAGTGAGAAAATGATGAGATGGACTACTTATTTTAATCCTTCTAATGGTACTGTATCTTGGGGAGGTGCTGACTTGACTAACTCTAACTTACTTAATGATGGAGATCAAGCATTCACTCTTCAATTTATTGCTAAACGTCCTCAAGATTCTTGGGCTACAGCTGCCGTTTGGACAGGCGCTAAATATGTAGGTGATATAAAAGCTAAAGATATGAATATTACTCCAGCAATGGGTATTATAGAAGTAAGAAAGATTAATAAAGGTATTATATCTTTAAATGATCTTAATACAATTATAGTATTTCCTAATCCAACTGAAGGTAATATACAGATACAATTTAAAATTAAAGAAGCATCTAATATTGACATGTCTATTTTTGATGAAGTAGGAAGACGTGTTCAAACATTATTAAATGAAAGAATGCCAGCTGGCAAATATAAATATAAAGCAAAATTAGATTCTTTATCTAATGGTATTTATATATTGTCTTTAATAACTGATACTGAAAACTTACACTCTAAAATAATTATAAACAAATGAACATTAAAAAAGTACTTGGTCTTACCCAAGCAGAACCTGTAGTAGTAGATCCTAAGAATAGATTCTACTATATGCTACAACAAATGCAAGCCAACCGTTGGAAAATTACGGCTATTATACTTGGTTTGTTCTTCCTTATTATTGTAGGTATTAATGCTGCAGTATTCTTTGGTGTAGATATTGCTGAAAACTGGAAAGAGATGCTACTTATTCTTTTTGGTGCCTTTGTAGGTAACTTGAATAAAGTAGTTGACTACTGGTTTAACTCTGAAGACAGAGACAAAATGCTTATTACAAAAGTAGATGAGGAAGATGATAGTCCTGAAATGTTAGCTGCTAAATATAGTAAAAAAGAAGAAAATTAATAATAAAATTATGTCAGAAGAAAAAGAAGAAAGCGGAATGTCTGCTATCAAGAAAACAATTATTGGTGCAATCACTACCGCAGTAACTGCAGGTGGTGCTTGGTTTGCTACTCACTTAGGTGGTGCTGAAGAACCAAAAGCAGAAGTTCCAGCAACTACTAGTGCACCTGCTCCAGTAATTAACATTACTACTAACAACGAACAAAAGCAACAAGCTAACAATAATGGTGGTGGTAATACTATTATTATTAAAGAAAAAGCTGCTCCAGCTCCTACAGAATCTAAGCCAGCTTCTAAACCTAAAGTAGATGAAGAAGATCCTTGGTAGTTTCTTAATAACTTTATTTATCTTCAGTTGTGGTTCAATGAAAACTACAACTGAAGATACTGTTATTGAAAAGAAAGATATTTCTACAGTGTCTGGTTATACAGACTCTATTAAAAAAACAGTACAAGTAGTTAATGTAGATATGGCAAAAGTTCTAAATTTGTATCCTTCTTTACAGGAGAAGAACGTAGGCTTAGGCTTTGCTGAATCAGTACTAGATTATTTAGATGAAACAAATAGATTTATATTCACTGAAGAAAAAAGTGAAATCAAAGAAAAAATGGTTGCTCAATTTAAAGCCTCTAAAAAAGGTGTATTTGATGAACCAATGGATGGTAAAGGTAAAATTAAACCTGCTCACTACTTTGTTTATGTTACTGTGGCTGATTTTGCTGTTGATGAAGACGAGCAAGTTACTGGTGCTAAAGCAAAAGTTGTAGTTACTACTTTTATACGTTTACAAGTTAGATTTATTAATGCCAAAACTGGTCAAATATATATAGGATCTGGTGAAGGTGAATCAACTAAAACAGGTGAATCATTCTTAAAATCTTTAGATAACATGAAATTCTCTCAAAGTACTGTAGGAAAAGCTACACGTAAATCTCTTGAAACAGCTTGTACTAATGTGATACAAAATCTCATTAAAGCAGGTGTGTTTAAAAATTAAAATATTTTTATTAACTTTGTGCATAGGTTTACCCCTATGTGCTCAGTCATTTGTATATAGTTATACAGATCCGTGCACTCAAGAGTTAAAATTTATTAATGCTGATATGAGTTCACCAATAGTAATTGCTTACTATGGTCAAGTTAAAACTTTCTCATATACAGAATTACAAGATGGAACTTTTGATGCATGGATTAATAGTACCTATAATAAATACAGGAGTACATCACCCTGTCAAGGTATAGTTACAACTACTACTACGACAACAACTACAAATACAACTCTAAACATCATAAGTAATGTTATGAATTTAGGGGCCATATCAAATGTTGGTAGTATTAGTAGTGTTGGAGTAAATGTTGGATCTAGTACTTCTTCAGGAACTAATGTAGGAACAACTAATAAAAACAATAATGATAAACCAAGTAGTAGTAATCAGTCTAATTCTAGTAGCACTAGCACTAGTAGTACGTCAAATTCTAAAAGTTCAGAAAGCGGAGAAAATAAGAATGCAGAAGGAACTGGAGGAGATGTACCCGGAGGAAACAGTTCAAACTCAAGTTCAGGAAGTAATTCCGGAAGCAGTAGCAGTGGAAGCTCCAACAGTAGTAGTGGATCAGGAGGTAGTGGTTCCGGTAGTAAAACCCAAGAAAAAACGGAAGTACAAACCGAGAAACCCTCAGATAAACAAGTAGAAGAAACAAAAACTGAGACTCAAAAATCTCAGTCTTCTAGTACTACAACAGCAGCTAGTAAAGCAAAAACTGAAGTTGCTAAACCCGCTATCCTAGTTACAGGAGATATAGTTGGTATACAAACAAAAGCAGATGGTTCACAGGATGCTAGAGGTACTGCATCTTTTACAAGAGTAAAAGGTGATGGTACATCATCTATAGGTTTTTCTGCAGATTATATGGTTAATGCTAAGATAGGTAATATCTCAGTTGTAAAGTCATGGATTGGTGCTAATGCTAAAGGCAATAAGCATATTAATGTAATATCAGATGGTTTAAGTTTAATGCCTAAATCAATATCTAATACATTATTATTTGTTAGAGTTAATTCAGTAAAGAATTTTACAGCACTCTATGGGGCTGCTGGTACTTATGGTAAATTATATAATGAAACTATGATATCTACAATTGTTATAGGTGGTTTTATGTATAAAGGATCTCTTGGTAAACATATAGATGCTACTGTTATTGCGGCAGCTATTTACTCTCCTTATTCTAAATATTATACAGAATCTTTATTTAAAGCTAAACCAATTATAATTCCTTTCTTTAACTTTACATATAAAATGACTAAGACATTTGGTATGGGAATTACAGGTGGTGGTACTTATATTGCTAATCAGGATATATTAAACTTCCAATTATTAATGGGAGCCAAGTTATTGTTATGAGATGGATTGTTGTTTTATTCTTCTTTACGAACTCACTGTGTGCACAATTTACTTATTCTGGGTACTTGTATAATGCAAATGGTTCTGGTGCAGCAAATGTACCAGTACAACTATATAGAAGAACTAATCAAACTATTACTGGTTTTACCTCTCAAAATAATTATAATGGTCACTCTTACTACCGTTCTACCGGTAGTGCTGTCTGGACAACAGCTAGAACTAACTGTTCTAATATGGGCGGACATTTAGTAACTATTACTTCAGCAGGAGAACAAAACTTTTTATATACATTATGGCCATCAGGTTGGATAGGACTTACTGATGAAGTAACAGAAGGTACTTGGAAATGGGTGACAGGAGAAACTTATTCTTATACTAACTGGAACTCTGGAGAACCTAATAATTCCGGTAATGAAGATTATGTACAATTTGTAACTAATGGTAGATGGAATGATTTAAATAATAATAGTAGTTTGCCTTATGTACTAGAATTTGAGTATCTAGTAACTACATCTTCTTGGGCACTTTATAAAACTGTTTATACTAACTCAGCCGGATATTATTCTATTGCAGAATCTTATGACCCATCTAAAGAATATTACATTCAAGTAGATGTACCAACAAGAGTACAAGCTTATGTACTTTCTGATGTACAAGCTGTCTCTAATGTTATTTTAAATAAGGTAACTAGAAATGGTCTTACATTTCATATGTTTGATGTAAATGATGATTCTAGATTAACTGTAGCAGATAAATATTATGTAGCTGCAAGAAAAGCGGGAAGATTTAGTAAATGGAGAATAGCACCAGATGTACGTATATTTACATTAACCGAGTATAATGCTATTAAAGCAGCTACTTCAAATGTACGATCAATATATCCAGGAGTAACTACTTATACAACATCTACTTTAACAAGTGGACAAACATTAAATTTATATCTAATAGCTCCTGGTTATGCAGGACAAGTAACTTATTAATCATGAAAAAATTATTTATATTATCGTTTGCCATTATTATTATGGCCAATTTAAGTGCTCAATGTTATAAAGTTGACACTGTAATTAACTCATCTACAGTAAAATATATAGTTGATAGAGCTGTAGAATTTGGTACTAAAACAACATTAGAGGAAATTATTGCTGATAAATACTCTCTTTGTGACTCAGGCAGTATTATTGTTGGAGAAATATTTTCAATCTATATGCCTGAAGAATTAATTAATATTATAGGTATGCAATTCTTAAAACGTACATATGTTATTACAACAAAAGTTACAATTGATGGAAAAGTGTATACAGGAAAATACTCTAAAACCATTTATCTTAATGCTATGTTTTTAGAGGTATCTCAAATACCACATAATAAAAAAGTTTTTTATAAAACTATGCAGCATTCATTAAAAAATGCTGTAAATTAATATAAGTTATATACTAATTTATTAGTATATTATATGTATGGCAGCACCAGCAAAATCAAAAAAGACTACTTCAAGTTTAGCTAGAAGTTTGGCACCTAAAACTGTAGGTAAGAAAAAAGGAAAATCACACAAAACTCCCGGACCTAAAGTTGCAAGTCAAGCTAAGTATAGAGGTCAGGGAAGATAAAGTATCTTCTTAAATTTTTCTTTCCACTCTTCAGTTATTTTATCCCAATCATATTCTCTCATTTTATGAGAGTAAGATTTTTTTGCTATATCTGATTTACAGTCTTCATATACTTCAATCATTTTTTCACAAGTTTCTTTAGGATCTAATACTTCTCTAATGTTTTCAGCATCTTCAATTTGTATATGTTCATAAATATTTTTTACAGCATATACTAATTCACCGTTATCTGTAATCTCATTTAATGATGTGTGTAACCCACATACAATTGGTAATTCACATGCCATAGCTTCAGTTACAGTTAATCCCCAACCTTCTGCAGTTGTAGTTGTAACAAATACATCTAAGCAGTTATAAAGCTCATTAATCTCTTTAGTAGAGTACTTCTTTCTTTTGTACTTATCTTCTAAAGGAAAGAATACATCTTTACCTGGTTTTAAATTTAATCTTTCACAGGCTACATACATTTTAATTCCCTGTTTATCATTGGGATCTGTATGTAAATATAATACAGCATTGATATCCGGTCTTTGTTTTTTAAGGTATGAGAATGCAATTAGTGTTGTACCAAAATCTTTGCGTGGAGAATTAGTATTAAAGTTACCATAGATAAAAGCATCTTCAGGTAAATAGTATTTCTTTCTTAACTCTAGTTTATTATCTAATTTTTTAAATGTAATTTTATCTGTACCATGGGCAATAATATCAAAATTTACATCTGTAATAATATTCTTATTAGATTTATTAAAAGCATCTATTGCCATTTTTTTACCATATTCCGTGTATGTAATAATTTCATCAAAGAAATTTAAATTATTAAAATATCTAGCAAAAGGTATACTATCAATAGGAGTATATAAAATAGTTTTAAATGCTTTTTTATTATAGAATTCTCTCTTAGTATGTAATAATTTTATAAAATCAGCCATTGGTCCAATAACTGGAACATCATTCATGGCCCAAAATAAATCATAATTACCATTAGATAATAGTTTCAATATACCATCTCTCCAATAAAAATCTTCAGCATTATCTGAAAAAGCCATTGGATTAATAATAGTAATTGCTTGATTATATCTAGCATGTGCTTTTTCACCATAGTTTAATGCAGCAACATCTACTTTAATTTTATTTTCAATAAGCCAAGGAGTTAATCTATCAAGAACATTGTGAGAGACTGTAGCAAATCCTGTTGGAGAATCAAAATCCATATATGCTAATATTCTTTTATTAGGTATAGTACTTTCATTAAATACTGTATCTTGTTGATAATTATAAAAACAATAAGGTGTATAAATATATTGACAATTATACTCACTTAATTCTTTAGCTAAAATTCCATCAGCAGTGTAAGCATCTTCTTGCCATTTATGATTATCCATTATAGATTTTTTTACAAGAAACATTGCTGTATCTACACCTCCAACATCTATAGTAACAGGCATTAATCTAAGTTGTTGATTTGCAAATATTTGAGAAAAGAAAATAACATCTTTATCTTTATCCATAAATTCTAATAAATCATTAAAATTAGGATGTATAATATTATCATCATCTAAAAAATAAATCCAATCCCCGGTTGTTTTATTAACACCTATATTTCTATAGTTATTACCAGATATTGTATCTTCATCAGTAGAATATACTTTAATATTTAAATCTTTAGGTAACCATTCTTTTATTTCATCTTCTCTATCATCACTAGTAACGATAATTATTTCAATATTAGTGTTAGTAATTTTACTAATGCTATTAACTATTTCATCTAGATTAATAATCTTTCTAGAAAATGGTATTACAATACTTAAATTTATAATATCTTGGCCCATGATGTATCTTTAAATGTATAAATTGGTTCTTCAAATGATTCATTTACAGCCTGATAAACTCCAGGCCAATCAGTTTTATTGTAATCATGTCCGGCTACAATAAAATTTGTAAGAGGTGCATAATTTGCAATATCTATTTTTACTTGTTCATATGTATGTAAACCATCTATATAAACAATATCAAATCTAGCTTCTGTTAATTGTTTAACCGCTTCATCACTTGTAGCTTTTAATTTAGTTACATTAGGATAAAAACTTATATGCTCATCAAAAATTTTTTCTACTTCAGAGAATGGTAAATGATGACAAGCAGCATCATCTAAATCATAATCATCCATCCAAGGATCAATTGCTAATACATATTTAAATCTACTAGCAAAAATACTAGTACTTTCTCCACTATAACATCCTATCTCACATATATTTAATTCATAAGTAGGTTTATTAAGTGCTTGTGATACAAAATTACAAAAATCAAAAAGTCCTTGTACTAAAAACTCTTGACCACGCATCGGATATAATTGTTCTTTACTCATTGTATGGTGTTAAAAATGTTTCTTCTAAAGGGTAACCTCCCCATTTTTCTTTATACTTTTCTTTATTTTTATCAAAATTTTTATTTAGAGATTTATCTCTAACTATTGTTTGACTATTTCTAAATACTTCAGGGTTAAAAAACTCTGAATTAATTCTAGTAAGTCCTGCTAACCTCATTCTATAACAGTAATCATTATCTTCAAAATAAGCTGGATAAAATTCTTCATCAAAAGGCCCTACAATATTCCAAGTAGTTTTAGGTAAAATAATATTACACCAAGTTCCTGTACCTACATAGAAATCTGATGGATTATTAGAGATAAATTCATCTACTTGATCTTGTGTTTTATTCCAAATTACATCATCATTTAATAAACAAACATGTGTATAACCTTGAGAAAATAATACATTACATAAATGATTCCAACTACCGGATACACCAAGATTATAAGGCATTTTCATAACTTTAACTAAAGGCCTTGGTTGTATTATTTGAGAACCGTTATCAACTATAAAAATATTTCTGTTCCAATTTTTGGAATATATTTCTAAAGCTTCCTCTAATAAATCAGCTCTATTTATTGTTGGTATACCTATTACACATTTTATATCAGACATGATAACAAAGTTAAGTATAAATATTTATCTTTGACACATGATATTAGCTGACTCTGAAATTTTATTAGAACATGAAAGGGGGATGATTATAATCTCTCCTTTTAACCGTGAATATTTAAATCCAAATTCTGTAGATTTAACTCTAAATTCTAAGTGTAAAGTATATCTTGGAGAAACACTTGATTGCAGAAAACCTAATCCTGTAGAAGAATTTGATATTCCTGAAGAAGGTTATGTTCTTCAACCTGGCGAGCTATATCTTTATGCTTGTAATGAAACAATTGGTGTAAAGGAAGATCTTTGTGCTACAGTTATGGGTAAGTCTAGTTTAGGTAGACTTGGTTTAGATATACATATATGTGCCGGATTTATTGATTCAGGATTTGTAGGTTCATTAGTATTAGAGATGCGTGTGGTTAAACCATTACGTATATATCCTAATATGAAAATCTGTCAGATTAAATTTGAAAGAGTAGCAGGTAAGGTTTTACAAACTTATGATAAGAAACCAGGAAGTAAATACCATGGTCAATCAGGTGTGCAAGAATCTTTAATGCATAAAAACTTCTAATTTTTACCTATATTCTAAGTGATACCTATTATGATAGCAAACTCACATGACGATGATGTTTTCAAAGCAAAAAGAAAACCTAAAAATCCTATTAAATTTGAACTAACTTTAAATGAGGAACAAAAAAGAGCTAAATCAATTATTTTAGATAACCCTATTACAGTATTAAAAGGTATGGCCGGTTCAGGTAAAACACTTGTAGCTTGCCAAGTGGCTCTTGATATGTTATTTAGTAAAGAAGTTGATAAGATTGTTATTACTAGACCTACAGTATCTAAAGAAGATATAGGTTTTTTACCGGGTGATATAAAAGAAAAAATGGATCCTTGGTTAGCACCTATTTATCATAACCTATATGCTCTTTATAACAAAGAAAAGATAGATAAAGAAATAGAGTTTGGCAATATTGAGATTGTACCATTTGCATTTGTACGTGGTAGGACGTTTGTAAATAGTTTCATCATTGTAGATGAGGCCCAGAATGTTACGCACTCTCAGATGGAGGCTATTCTAGGTAGACTTGGTAAAGAAAGTAAGATGGTAATCTGTGGTGATACTGCTCAGATAGATCTTAAAGATAAAAAGACATCCGGCTTTAGTTTTTTAGCACGTATAGAAGAACATGTTCCTGGATTTAAAGTATTTGCTTTATTACAAAATCATAGACATAAAATAGTGGCACCTATACTAGAAGTATATAAAACATTTAGTGATTAAATAAGAAACCCTCCTTTTTTAAGGGAGGGTCAATCAAAGGATACTATCCTAAGAGGGGTACAATATTACCAGATAATGGCAATATCTTGTTCACCTACCATAATCTTAATACCTTTATCATTCATATCAAGAATTTCAGCATTTTGTAAGATAAATGTAGGGATATAAACTTTATCTCCTGGTTTTACAGCGGTAACATCTTCACCAATTGCAAATACTTCAAGATTAGTCCATTTTTTCATTAATTCTGCATCAACTTCTGCTTGTTGTGAGCCAGTAAGTTCAATACTACTTTTTTCCTTGTGAGGTTTACTAAGAAGAATTCTTCTACCTCTAATTTTAAAATTATCCATGGTTTATTTTTTAGTTCCTCAGACTGGAATTGAACCAGTGCTTTACTATTAACAGTATTACTCTTACCAACTGAGCTACTGAGGATTAAAACTATTTAAGTGTATCAGAAAAAGATAGTCAATTCTGATACACTATAAATAGCACATATGAAAAACTAGAAGACCTACAAATATAATTATATTTCTAGATCATCAAAATTATTTTTCACTTTATTGTAAATATTATACTCTTTTTTGTAATATGTTGGATTATTTATCCACTCTTGTACTTGTTGTATAGAATGAATTACTGTACTATGATGTAATCCTTTTAATTTAAAGCCTATATCTTTTAGTGATTTTCCGGAATCTCTTAAGATATAACAAACAATTTGTCTACCTACAACCATATCCCTTTTTCTACACCTACTTAATATATCTTCTTTAGATACATCAGTTACTAAATGAATAATATCAAACAATACATCAAGTGAATCTACAATAGCATCTTCACGTTTTTTTAAACGTAAGTCTAATATTTGTTTAATAAATTGTTGTTTTAATTTTACTACATGTTGTATGTGTAAATTTTTTAATTTTTTAATTTCAATTTTCTTTTTATCTAGTTCTTCATTTTTTCTTCTAATAACTACATATAGATTATCTACTTTAATATTTAACTTTTCTTCAATTGATAATAAACTACTCATGATGTTTAAGTATTTTTTCTTTTATTTCTTTTTCTATTTCTACACTATTTGGGGGAATTATATCACCCCAAACTGTAGTTACGGTTAAAGTTTGTTGAACTTGATCTAGCCTAATACTAGAAGTAAAAGGATAAGCTGTTAATTCCAGCTCATCCTCCCATTGTTGTTTAATAATATGAGTTCCATTATAAATAATTAAGGAACTATGATGTACAGGTTGTTTTTGTATGTTTATCATAAGGTTAATTCTAATTGTTGATACATAATTTTTTCAGGACATACATTCATAATCTCACGTATTGCACTATTGATATAGTAATCATAGTTAAGATCATATGAAGTCCATTCTTTTTTATCTAATTTATTTAAGGTTGTTTGTAACCATCTACCAGATTCTACTTGTATTATTCTTCCGTCTCTATGCCTCTTTAATATTTTACAACCTTTATTAGAGATATAATATCTCACAATTTTTTGTAAAGGTTCAACTATTAACTCACCTCTTATCATACAGTTACTTGTAAGTTTCCATTCACCTTTAGCTTTAATACCACCACAAAAATCTACAATACTGTTAGATTCTAGTATAGTTTTATCTACAGGTTTATTAAATACAAAGTAATTATAAAGAGCTTTCCGGATAATTAAGAAAGATTTATTTTTATGTAATGCTAAGTTATGAAACTCAAATCTACCTTTACATTTAACCGGAGAATAACCAGTATCAGTATAAATATAATAAGGCTCATCTTTCTTTAGTTCATCTAAAGTTTTTTGATCAGCTTCTCTATGTATGTTTATACCAATATAGTTATTTACATCACCAATAATCATCTTCTGATATTGATCATGTTCTAAAGCTAATTGTGTAATACTCTCCCATTCAGAACATATCTCAAGATATCTATCTTTATATTCTTCAGGTATCATCATTTCTAAACCATCTGTATTTTGCATAATAGGAATAGCACCGGGAATACCCTCTGCTATCATCTCATACAACATACATAAACTTAGTTGACCATTGATTGTAATACGCATAGTAAACTCAGGATCATACAGAAAGCAATTCTTATCGTTGCTAAGACCATAAGTACTATTTAGTATAATCTTATATACATAGTTCTTTGGATCTTTCTTAGGTATCTTCTTACGCTCTGTAAAGAACCACTCATACTGTTCACAGAATTCTTCTTTAGGAAGATGTGCAGGGGCCCATTTATTTTTAATAGCAAGATTAGGATAATAACTAACAACGTCAGATGACATAATTATCATACCTTTTTTAGCCTCAAATATACCAGATCGTGCACCATGTAAACCACCTAAACCAAAGTCAGTTTCCATACCCTTGTAAGTTACAGTATGAGCAAATCCACCTTTTGTTTCTTTTGGATCTAACTCAATTGTTTTAAACTTATCTAGTAGTGCTTGTAATTCAGGAGTTTTAAATTTAACATAATCTAGTATAATATCATTTATTTTAATTAATGTTCTGTTAGTACGTAAACCATTTAACTGATAACTGCTAATACCTGTTGCTTTAGATAAGAAATACTTAAATAATTCTTTAGATATTCTTGGCTCACTAGCACTGTATAGATTAATACCATATTCTTTAGTAAGTGTACTACGTAAAGAGATTTGAGATTTACTATATTCCATAATCTTTTTAGTAAACTTTACATCATTTCTACAATAACCTAATACCATCTCTTGCTTTTCAATGCTATCAACAGTTTCAGTGTGATGTATTGGCATCTCTTCTATATTGTGCCAGTCTAGTGTGTATTCTAACCACTTAAGACTAGAACTTTTAGCAGGATTATCCCAGTGATTAAGTTTAAATAAATCTATTTGGTTAATCTTTAATTGCTTAGGACTATATAAAGAAAACTCGCCATTATTCTTTCTGTAAATAACATCTTGTGCTACTTTATATAATCTATTTATTATTTCTACTTGACCCATACACAGTAACTCATTAGAATGATCTATGATATACTGTATTACTTGAGCATCAAAATCTAAACCGTTAAAACTAATATGCCATTCATCGTTTTTTATATTTTCATTAATGAAATTTATTAACTCTTCAATGTCATTTTGATAAAATGATATAGTAAACTCAATTACCTGTTCTTCTTTATAGTGCTCAAATACAGCACAGAAGAAATCAGTCATGGTTTCTATATCCATCACCCAGTGTCTTTTCATAATTTTTAAGATAAAAAAGGGGACTATTACATCCCCTTTAATTGTTGGTTTATATGGTAATACTCAAGACCCTATACTTGAGAGGGACCCATTGTTAAGGTTGATTCTTTATCTAGAACACTAAAATCAAAAGTATCAGCATTTACTGCAAATTTACTAATGATGTTTTTAATCTCATCTTTTTTATGGATATAGTATTCTTGAAAAGACTCAACTAATCTTCTTTCTTCAGCATAAGTCTTATCTGGACTCTTTCTATTTTTTGCTGACATAACATCACCTTTATCATCCATTTTAGGAATCATATGGTAAGCATCTTTAATAATTTTAGATATAATCACAAGCATACTTGCTTCAGGATCATATATCATTTCTACATAAGGGCATTCTTCCACTAAAGGAATAACTTTAAAACTTTCATGTCCGTTCCAAACAGACGTAATGCATATCATGCTATCTTTCATACCTACAAATCAAATACTTAAATTTATTATTTCCAAATCTTCTTTAGGAATTTGCAAAGTTTCTTTCTCTTTATTATAAGGAGCACAGAGTTCTGACACCACTTTTAATATATTTACATCTACACCTAATAACTCTGAGTATATATTATAATAGTCATCCGGGTATAGATAACTCATTATATATTCATAAGTATTAGCATCAGTCCCATAAAACTTTTTAATTTCAGATTTAGCCAAATCAGAGAGTTGTGAATACTTACCTGTTATAAATTTATCCCAATCTTTCTCTCTATTTTCAAATGTAAAAATATAAATACCCTGGTTATTAACTGTCTGTTTATATTCAGAGAATAATCTATTACCTAGTAATTTAACTCTTTCAAATATTTGAAAATCTTCAGTATCAAGTATATCATATACACAAATAAGTTTCTGATCATCAGGAGTAATAAATTCTTCCCATGCTATATAAGTTTGCACTGGTTTAATTTTACTACCTCTTCTGATATCTAAAGCTGGATATAAGAATATTCTAGATTTTTGTATATATTTATCATGTACTTTGTTCATAATGTTACTTTATTTACAATGAATTCATATGGAAGACTATAATCTTTCTTAGTATAATGATAGTGTGCTTCATTTAAACTTTCATTAAATCTAATACTCCAGTTATCCAAAGTTAATGCAGAAACCGGAAAACAATATATTTGTTCATACTTATCTACTACAACAAATGAAAACTCATATTTATAATCTAATTTCATAAAGTGACATTTTGCTAGTAACATATACATAGCAGCCTGCATCCAATAATTATAATACTCTACACTATCTTTAAACTCAGGTATTGTTTTACCAGTAGTTTTGATATCAGCAACTCTAATTACTTTATTTACATCATCTACTATTACTCTATCCAATATACCTTTGATACCAAATTTATAATCTGTAAGATCACAAGATGCTTCTAACTCACTATGTATATTTACAGAATCAAAATCTGTAAGATCTAGACCTAAATGTTGTATTACATCCGGATGTGATTTAAACTTAGAAACAATCCTAGTACACTTATCAAATGTAATCTGATCAATCACAGATTTACCAGTACTATGAACTAAATCATTAAGATAATCTATTGTAAGTGGTGTAATTACTTTAGCTAATCTTTGCTCATCTGTCTTTAGTGTTTGATATAAATTCTTATCTAGTAAGATAGCTAAGATCATATCATGATATTTAGATAGATCATCACATTTATATTCTCTAAAGATTTTATCTACAATATCCTTAACATTATCTGAAGGAAGTTTACTTTTAGCTACATAGAATTGATCATCGTACAGTTCAGGTTGTAATAGAAGGCAGTGAATTAATCTGCCCTCTACTAAATGTGCACCAACTAACTCCTCTTTTTGCTGAAGAATATAGTGTGTGTAAAACAACCTTGGACTAAATTTAAGTTTACTAAGTCCGGAATAACTAATATAGTATTTTTTACTATAAAACTGATCTATTAATTCTTGCTCTATCATTCTATTATTTTTTGTTTATATGATTCTTCCATTTGAATAGATGCAACTTTGAAAACTTTATTGTTTCCACGTCTTTGCACATGTTCTAGAATTTCATTTTTATGATCTGTTAAATACTCTCTCTTAAGTTTACCATGTTCTGCTAATAGACTAATTGTATCTACAATATCACCACCATAATGATTAGGATCAACACTCCAGTTAGTTGTTAAATATTTTCTAAAAGCTTTATAATTTACATGATTTGTACCAGGTAAACTATGAAAATTAAATTGTGATGTTAGTTTTAGAATATATAACATAGACTGATCATAATCACAATTGCATAATAATTCTAATGCAATCTCTTGATTTTGAGAAGACTTAAACATACTAACTAATCTTTTATAAGATTCTTCATCTAAAGGTTTAGAACCATTACATTGCTTTAGTACATCTTTATCTTCAATTATAATTTTAATAGTATTTATTAAATCATTTATTAAAGGCATATAAATAGGATCTTTAATATCATATAGATATTCATAATTACTATTAAAATCACTTTTTAATAAAACATTATTAGATACATCTGATAATCCTGAAAAAATTTCATAGGGTATAATAACTCTATTTTCTATACCAGGTGTTGTAAATTCAGGGATAACAATATTATAATTACTAAATAAAGGTTTTAATAAATCAAGTTCAACTGTACTATGATGTTTTTTATATATACAATCATCTATAAATTGTTTTTTAGAATAAATAATTTTAGTGGCTTTATCAATGTTTCTTACAATATCAAAACCCTCTGATTTACCTTTCTCACGTATTTTATACCGGGGAATGGTTACCCCCGGCATAATAAATACTTTATCTCCTTTAACTAAACTAGATGTAGTAGTTTGTATTTTATCAAGTTCTTTTAAATCTATTGATTCTCTAGATGAAAATGATAATGATTTCATAAATGCATTATAATCTAATGTACCACCAAATCTACTATATGATTTACCAGAGATATTCTCATATACATGTCTGTCAAAATTTGCTTCTAAATATATCATTTTATTGTGTACTCCATTACTTCTTCGTTTAACATAAGTTTTTGAAACTTTTGTTTATTACCATTAATAAGATTTCTTACAATCATATACTTAAGGTCAATAGCAAATATCTCATCAACAATTAATTTCTCAATTCTTTTAATTACTTCAGCTTTCATTGGATTAGTTTTAAAGTGTGCTAATGCAAAATTTATAATTCTTGTACTCATAATACTTGCAATGTCTGCTCTGTAATCATTGTCTCTACCAATTGTAGATTTAAGGATACCTACAATATACTCTTCATTATCATGTAAAAGGATATCTTTTGGAGATACCAATTTATCTAACTTGTTATTAATAAACAAAGTAAATAAACTAGTCATATCAGCACCAACAGAACCCTCACCAATCATTTGGATCATAGGTAGGTTATCTTCAAATTTCTCAAAGCTAGAAATAGCATTAAAGAATGTAGTAATTGCACGTGGGTTAGTAGACTCAGTAACTACTTCAGGATGTTTTAAGATAAAGTTAATACATCTACCATCCATATCAATTTCTTCTGCCCACTGTGCCCAACAATCTACATCAAATTTTAAATCACAAGAAATAAAACGAGTAGTTTGTGCTACGTCCATACTACTTACATGATAATCACCATTATCTGGATTAGTAGTTAAGATAATAGTCCAGTCTTTAGGTAATTTCCATGAAATGTATTCTTGAGTATTAATCAAGTCCATACAAGCCTGAATAATGCGGGGCTCAGCCCTTGTGTAATCATCCAAAAGTAGAATACCTGATTCACCTTTATCTACAATCCACTCTGGAGGACAATATGCAGTACGTCTTAAACCAGTTAATTTAAAACCAGCTTTAACTGCTAACTCTGCTTCCATTTCAGTTACCCATTTAGTTTTAATACCATCAGGAGTATCTTTACTAATTTGGAATTCTTTAACAGGAAAACCTACTAGATCTGATAACTCTTCTATCATTGCTAAGTTTATTTTTACAAACTGCATTCCCTCTTCTTTTGCAAGATTAGAGACTACAGTAGTTTTACCTAGACCTGCATTACCTATTACATTCAAAGCTGTTGGTACTTTACCTTGACCTTGAATAAATCTATTATTGTTAATTACGTGTTTAATGAAATCTTTTAATTCGCAGCTGTTTAATTTTACTTGTGCCATAATTTTTAGGGTTTTTTAATTTTAGTTTTTAGTTTAATTGGATTTGTGGACCGGGTAGTTGTTCATTCATTTTTGCTTTAGATGATATAACCCATAGCATTCTACCTCTTGGTGTAATGCTAGTATAGCATTCACCGTCTGTTAAATAAACTAAACATGTAAACTGTCTAGTATTTTTATTATAATAGTCTAATACAGGATCAAAATCAGTACCACCTCTTCCTTGGATATTTATATCCTTTTTAGGGTCATACTTTTCAATACTGTTAATCTGTGTATCACATTGTAATACTGTAATCTCTGTTCCGGTCTTATGTATGTGTTTAATTTCATTAAAGAACTCT